>Ga0208499_1000063_pt1 | contig 48075 bp, 43 predicted proteins | sample CryBogCBE07Jul09_FD_185504 | JGI IMG/M metagenome (GOLD analysis project Ga0208499, IMG submission 185504) | Freshwater microbial communities from Crystal Bog, Wisconsin, USA - CBE07Jul09 (SPAdes) (version 2) | ecosystem: Environmental > Aquatic > Freshwater > Lake | place: Crystal Bog... | reverse complement strand
TCTTAGGAAAAAGAACTTTTGGAGAATATTCAAATCAAACCAGATCTCTTGTAGTCTATATTAAAAATAGACATATTTTAGATGTAATGCGCACTTTAGCCCATGAATTGACTCATCACAGGCAAAATGAATTAGGACTATTACAACCAGATTCAGGAGAGACTGGAAGCCCTATTGAAAATGACGCACACGATATAGCTGGTATAATAATGAGAAATTATGGAGAAATTCAACCATTGATATATGAATCAAAAAAATAAAGTTATATAATATGAAAAAAGAAACGGTTTTAAATAAAGAGTTTTCAAAAAAAGATATATCCAGATTAAGAAATCTATTAAAGGGCAAAACTGGAGATAAGACCCAGATACAGTCAGGATATGAAAAGAAGACTGAAGACCATTCAGAAGGAGACATTTGGGAAGAGAATGGAAAAACTTGGACAATAAAAAAAGGAATAAAGCAGACAATCACAAAATTAGATTCTATAAAGAAATTAATTGCTCTTCCTATAAAATGTCCAAATTGTAATACTCCATTTAAATCTCATGATATAAATAAAAAAATGTACTTTATACACGGAAAATGTTTTGATTGTGTTATAGAGATGGAGGCTGAAATTAAAAGATCTGGAAAGTGGGAAGAGTATGAAAGAGGTATTTTAAATTCAAATAAAAATTCAAGTTTAGAGGAGGTAGAAAACGCCCTTGAAGAATGGTATAATGCTCAAGATGAGTCTTTTGTTTCAGAAAATGGAGAAATTGAAAGTTGGAAAGGTGGAGATAAATCCAAAGTATATGAGCAGATAAAGAAAAATTTACAAGCTGCAAAAGAAGTGAGAATATAATATATTTATAGTAAATGAAAGATTTTTTTAATTTATTAAAAGAGTGGTCTATAGAAGGGCATAACGCCTCAGACTTATTAGAAGAAAAGTATATTAAATTAAATGAATTAAAAATAGATGAATTTTCTACATATGATTATCGTAAATCAGAGTATTCTAGTGGAAAATTTTTAGGAGATCACGTAGCATGGGAGTTTGAGGATAGATGCGGCAATATTATTATAGCAGTGTATATTATAGGAGTTAAGGAGTTTAAAAGTGGATATAAAGTAAATGAAGACGCGCCAATAGTTTTTAATCCTAAATTATTAAAAGATCCCACAGTTATAAAATCTTGCCCAGATGATAGGAAAATAAATACTATTTATAAAATATTAATTAATGAAATAATACCAAAATATTTATTAAATAAAAAACCAAATAAATTAGAATTTAATCCAGTATCAAAATCAAGAGAAAGAATTGTGGATATGATAATGAATAAAATCATTAAAATTTATCCAGAATTAAAAAAGAAAAATAATTATTTAATATACATATAATGCCAAGTCAATCAAAATCACAACAACATTTAATGGGCATGGTTCATGCTGTGCAAACAGGAAAAATGAAATCTCCATCAAAAAAAATATCTAAACTAGCTAAATCAATGACAAAGAAATCAGCAAAAGAGTTTGCTTCTACTAAAACTAAAGGACTTCCTACTAAAAAGAAAGTAGTAAAAGAAAATTATGATAATGCAATAGGTACTATTCATACAGTACTTAAGCCATATCCTGGATGTACTCCTGATAATATGGTTAAACAAATTGATCCAGTAATGGGCGCTCAACATCATGGTATTGATCATCAGACTATACATGGTGTATATCCAACTCAAGATGAGGCTAAAAAAGTAGCAGAAGATATTCATAAACAATATGAAGGTGATATGAAAAAGCTAGAAGAGAAGAAAGATAGTGTAGCTAAAAAATTAACTACTACAATTGATAAACTTGAAAAGAAGCGCAAAGATCATATAAAAGCGATTAAAGAAAATCCTAAAACTGCATCAGAGCACAAAGATCATATTTCCGCTATATCATCTCAAATAGAAAATTTGATGAGTAAACTTGAAAAAGTTTCTAAATCTAAAAAAGAAGAAGGGGATAAAGAAGATTTAAATGAAAATTATATGGATGAAATTTCTAGTAATTTATCTGCTGAGCAAAAAATGGTTGAATCATTTGTAAAAAGAATTGCAAAAGAATTTGGATATTCTTCTAAAGATGCTGCTAAATTTATAGTAGATACAATTAAAAAATTAGATTTAAAATAAAAAATATGAATCCGTTTGTACCAAAATTCGTATCAACTCTTTTAGCTTCGAGAACACAAGCTCATATATTTCATTGGCAAGCTCAAGGAGATTCTTCTTTTGCTGAACATAAAGCTCTTAATGAATACTATGATGAGATAGTTGATCTAGTAGATGAGTGGGTAGAAGCATATCAAGGCAAATATGGAATTATTACTGAATATGACGGTCCAGCAATTTTTAGAGAAGATAATGATCCTATAGTTTATTTTATGGCTCTATCTAAATATGTAGATACTATTAGAACTAGACTTCCACAAGACACATATCTTCAGAATCTAATTGATGAGATCTACCAGCTGATAGAGACAACCCTTTATAAACTACAATATTTACACTAATATGTGCTGTGATAGAAGCAAGATAACTTTAGATGAATCTGTAAACAAGCTCCTTATATCTGAGGGGCTTGCTTATCATTTGGACAATTCACTTGATTTAAATGAAAATATTTATCGTCCTCAATCAGCAAACTTTGTGGCTCTTTTCACAGAAGCGCGTCAGTTGCTAAATAGAGGACTTTTATCATTAGGCGATGAAGATACATGGTACCTGACAGAAACTGATCTAGGATTAACCGGAAACTACAATGGCATATCAGTTCCGCTAGACTACCCAATGACAATTGATTTTTTACTAGAGGTTAAAGCAAAGTCTAAACCAAAAAAGCATGTAGAGCTCAATAAACCACATAGAGGAGGCAGCAAGAAGTTTTATGTATTTGTCAGGAATCCCAAGACAGGAAAGATAAAGAAGGTTAGTTTTGGAGATACTACTGGGCTTAAGGCTAAAATTAATAATCCAGCAGCCAGAAAGAGCTTTGCAGCAAGACATAAATGCGCACAGAAAAAAGATAAAACTCAAGCTGGCTGGTGGGCATGCAGATTGCCACGATTTGCAAAACTTTTAGGATTAAAAAGTAATTTTTCAGGATTTTGGTAATATGAGACCATATAAAGATGTTTTAGAAAATGAAGTTTTGATCAGAGAATTTGATGAGAATATTGATCCTATAGAATTACAGTGGCACAGAGATAAAGAAGACAGAATAATAGAATCTATAGACAGCGCAGATTGGAAATTTCAATTAGATAATAATTTACCAATTGAAATAAAAGGTCAAATATTTATACCCAGAGGAGTGTGGCATAGAGTAATAAAGGGGAGAGGGTTACTAAAAATAAAAATATTAAAATTATAATATGATAAAATTAATAGACATATTAAAAGAAGTCAATAAACCTGGACTTTGGGCAAATATTCAAGCTAAACATAAACGAGGAGAGAAACCTGCTCGTAAAGGTGGTGTAGCTTTTAAAAAGGCAGTCGCTGCGGCTAAAAAAATAAACTCAACTGTAGAAGAATCACTTAGTCCTAAAATATATCAAATAAATGGTACACTTATGGCAGATACTACTCAAAGATCTCTTGCAGATATTCTCTCTGATATAAGAGCTATCACAGGTATTACTGTAGTACGTGTTACAAATAATCGGCAGCCATCCGCAGAAAAACTTAAAAAATATATTGTAGATATTAGTGTAAAAGTAGATCCAGCACCATTTGATAAATTTGATAAAACTATAATCGATGGTATAATCGAAAAAATAAAAAAAATCCCAGCAATACGCCGAGCAGATTTTATTGATAAAATAAAATTAGTAAAGTCATAAAAATTTAAAATATGTTTTCAAGTGATAATATGATAATAATGATTTCTGGTATAGTTATGGGGCTTGGCTTCATAATAGGATCAGCAGTCTATGTTAATAAATTATTTATACATCAAACTAGAGATGTATTAGTTAGGTTTATATTAATGATATTTGCATCTTTAGTTGCCTTATTTATAGTAGATAAAGTAATTGCATTTAAGATTAAATTATTGACTGATGAAATGAGTAATCAGTTATTTGATATGATTAAGACATTAACTCTAATGATATTCTCATATTATTTTGGAACACAGAAAACTAATAGTGATAAACCCATTGAAAATTAAGATATGGATATTCAAAAATTAAAAGGACATATTCCTGATAATGTTATAGAGCAATTACCAGATACAATAGCTAAATTTGGATTAGATACGCCATTAAAATTAGCTCATTTTTTAGCACAAGTAATGCACGAATCTGGAAATTTTAAATCAATTATTGAGAATCTAAATTATGGAGCTAAAGGATTAAGATCTATATTTAGCAAGTATTTTCCTACTGATGATAAAGCCAATTTATATGAACGTAAACCTGAAAAAATAGCTAATTTAATATATGCTAATAGAATGGGCAATGGTTCAGAAATATCTGGAGAGGGATATAAATTTAGAGGCAGAGGATATATTCAACTTACCGGAAAAGATAATTACGCCCTATTTTCAAAAGCAATAGGAGAAGATTGTGTAGCAAACCCAGATCTAGTTTCTACTAAATATCCACTAGCTTCAGCAGCATGGTTTTTTCAAAGATGTCTATCAAAGTGTACAGATGCATCAGTAGAAGCAGTAACAGCAGTAACAAAATGTGTAAATGGGGGTCATATTGGGATAGAAGAAAGAATTAAAAACTTTAATATTATTTATAATTCTATAAAATAAAAAATGATAAAACTTATTGATTTATTATTTGAAATAAAAACAAGTATGCCATTATTTAATGATATACAAAAAGAACTTGATCATAGAGGATATAGAGGTGGCAGAAAAATAAGTCGTGGAGAGCATCTTAGATATATAATACCCGAATCCGATAAACCAGATGAGGTAATAAAGAATATTATGGAGTCTTTAGGAGTAAAAGAAAAAAACTATAGTCTAAATAAAATAGACAGAAAAGACTACTCTGCAGGTTCAAAATCATCTATATATGAAACCTATAAAATAAAAATAAATAGTGATATTGGGGATTATAAAACAGGTCAAGAGGTTTATATAGTAGTATCAAAAGCTGAAAATTTAAGAGGTGCAAAAGGAGAACAGTCTGGACTTGAATCTTTTTTAGCAGATCTTGATAAATTTGGAGGATCAGTTGATATAGAATTAGAAGATGGAAAAGTATATAAAAATATAATTGGAGGAAGAAGAGATTATACTAATAAAAAAGCAGATTATGTATTATTTTCTGATAGTGGAGATGAAATATTTGTATCTCATAAAGGAGGAACAAAATATCAGCAATATAGTGGAATAAACTATTTTATAAAAAATTCAAATCAGGAAGTAGAAAATTTTGTAAAAGATGTTAAAGCAGTTATTAAATCTAAAAAAGAGTTAGATGAAAAAAAAGAATATGACTATATTATAAATCCGCGTGATTCTTATTATAGAAATATTAAAAGTAATGAATTAAAAGAGCAGTCAGTATTTGGAGTTGGAGAGAGCTTTGGATTAAATAAAGTGCAAATATTAGTTATAGGTAATTTAGGAATAAAAAAATCAGGGTCTGTATATAAATTAATAGGAACGCATGGAATTTATGAATATGGAAATGTTCCTACTGGTGAATATAATCCAATAATGGCCGTATCATATAGGTATGGACATAATCAGGCTGGAATAGAAAATGCCAGATTTGGAATATATCCAGAAAAATTATTTAATCATTCTAAAGAGATATAAATGATAAGTTTAATAAAAATATTACAAGAGGAAAATAAAGGTCCTATAGATCTTCCTTCAAATCACGAACCTTTTATGTATAGTGAACATGGTTTTAGCTGTGCAAAATGTAAATATTATCATTTTACTAATGATCAGCATATTTGTGGAAATCAATATTTTCAGTCTTGGAATGGGAGTGGAGTTATGGATATAGAAGATCCAAATAAGTGGTGTAGTGACTGGTTTTCTGTAAAAGAATAAAAAATAATTAATATTTATAAAAAAATAAAAATATGATAAAATTATCACAATTTATAAAAGAATTTACTGGAAATTCAAAAGAGACTCCTAGAATATCATATGGTAATGAAAGCAGAGATTCATATACAATGCCATCTTTACAAAATCAAGATATGAATTCAATAAAATCAATTTATCCAATTGAAGATATGACATGTTTAGAATGTGATGGTCAAATAGAACCTAATGGTTATTGTTCAGATTGTGGTAAAGAATCTCATGAAAATGATGTATGGGGTCAACCAGACTCTGGACATCAGGCTACTATGGCAAGAGCAGAAATCAAAGATATGATTAAAAATGCAAGTCAATTATATAATATAATACAACCAGGAACTGAACTTCCAGGATGGGTTGCAGCATATATAACATTAGCAAGCGATTATATTCATAGCGTAAATGAGTATGCACAAGAGAGATCATCACATTAGTCAAATATTAAATATAAATATGAAAAAAATAATATTATTAGTTATAGTAAGTATATTATCTATACTCATTTGCTATGGTCAAGACACAGTAACAGTATATCATACTGGATATACTACTACATATTCAAAAAGTCTACATTATCCAGTATTAGTACAATGGTGGGAGACTAAAGCTAGAGTTGAATGTTCTACTCCACTCCCTAGACAAGATGCATTTGCACCAGATCCACTTCTATATGAAGAGACTAATTTAGCAAAAGATTATGTGGGTTCTGGTACTGATCGTGGACATATGTGTCCTGCAGCAGATAATGAATGTGGAGATAAAAAACTTTTACAAGAGTGTTTTTATTTTTCTAATATGGCTCCACAATATCACTCTCTTAATGCTGGAGATTGGAAATCATTAGAAACTCAAACTAGAAAATTAGCTCTTAAATATGACTCTATATATGTATGGTGTGGATCAGTGGGATGTGCTAAAAAAATAAAATCTTTAACTATTCCTACGGCATGTTGGAAAGTTATTTATATTAAAAAGACTGGCGAATTTAAGTCTTATATATTTAAAAATTCAACAGATCATCCATTAGGATTAGATCATTGGCAAACTGATCTTGAAGAGATTGAAAAATTAACAGGATTTAAATTTGAAAAAAAGTGATAAAATTAGCAGATATACTAAAAGTAATAATAAAAGAAGTTCATGAAGATCATTCAAATCCAGAATTTGATGCTGATCCGATGGGATATATTCTTAAAAAGTATAAAAGATTAAATCAAAATCTTATTACGCTCATGGGTGATAATTTTAAAGAATATCTTTCTGGAGTGTTTATTATGTCTGAAAAACCTACTACATTTAAAGTACTTCTTAAAAATAGTCAAATATTTTATATGACTTATATGGGCAAAGCCTATGAAGCAACTGTATTAGGAAAGAGATACTATCTTTTAAATATAGCAGAAATACAAAGAGCTACTACTGCAATATCAAGATTACAAAGATTTGGCGCTCCAGCAAAAGCTCAAGGACCAGAATCAGAAATAGGACCTAAATCTGAAATTCCAAAAGAAGAAACTCCAGTAGAAAAACCTGAAACTACATAGAGAACTTTTAAGATAGATTTTATATAATATTTATTTTATATTATTATGATATAAATATACATAAAAAAATATAGTATATTTATTATAAAAGTTTTTATGCCAGAAAATGAAAATAAACAACTTAATATAAAAGATAAAATTAGAGAGGAGTTTGTAAAATGTGCTACAGATCCTGTCTATTTTATGAGAAAATATTATATGATTCAACACCCTCAAAGAGGGAGGCAGTTATTTGATTTATATCCATTTCAAGAGGCAGTATTAAAATTATTTTCAGGGGATAAAAATGTTATTATAAATAAATCAAGGCAGCTAGGTATATCTACTTTAGCATCAGCATATAGTCTGTGGTTGATGTTATTCCATAAAGATAAAAACGTCTTAGTTATTGCAACAAAGCAAGAGACGGCTAAGAATATGGTTACTAAAGTAAGATTTGCATATGATAATCTACCTATTTGGCTTAAGATTGGATCTACTGAGGATAATAGACTTAGTTTAAGACTTACAAATGGCAGTCAAGTTAAAGCAGTATCTGGAGCTAGTGATTCAGCACGTTCTGAAGCTGTATCATTACTTATAATGGATGAGGCTGCATTTATCGATAATGCAGAAGAACTTTTTGGCTCAGCTCAACAAACATTAGCAACTGGTGGTAAGTGTATAGCGCTATCTACTCCTAATGGTGTTGGTAATTGGTTTCATAAATCCTATATAAAAGCTCAGAAGAAAGAAAATAGTTTTGTGCCTGTATCACTTCCATGGACAGTACATCCTGAAAGAACTCAAATTTGGAGAGATAAACAAGATCAAGATCTTGGAATAAGAATGGCGGCACAAGAGTGTTTTAGTGCAAATACTAGAATTTTTACATCAGTAGGATTAAAAGAGATAAAAGATATAAAAATTGATGATTTAGTATTAACTCACATTGGAAATTTTAAAAGAGTAAAAAGATTATATAAAAAAGAAAGTAATGATTTATACAAAATAAAAACCAGTAAAAATTCTAAATGTGTTTATGTTACAAAAGATCACCCATTTTTATCTAATGAAAATAGTAATAAATATGATGCTATTTCTAAGATAGATGAAGTATATACTATACCAAAAAACATAAATTTAAAAAGAGAAATAGATACTATAGATATTTATGAATTATTTAATCCTTTACATTTTAAAAAAATATGCGCTGGTTCTACTTTTTATATAAATGACAGAAAACATAAAATAAAGCATAATTGTAATATAGAATTAGGTTATGAATTAGGAAAGATAATAGGATTATATTTAGCTGAAGGATCTAAGACTAGATTAAGAGTAACATATGCATTTAATTATTCTACAGAATTAAATACATGGGTGCAAGATTTACAAAAATATATAGAACTTGTATTTGGAGTAAGCTCCTTTAATATAAGAAGACAAGATAATACGGGTCAGATTTCTATATGCTCAGAAATAATTTCTCAAGTAATTTCTATGTTTGTAGAAGGCGATAGTTCTATAAATAAAAAATTATCTAATTTTTACTATAATAATAATAATATAGAATTATCTAAAGGTGTATTAGAAGGATATTTACTAGGGGGTGGATGTTTAAAATTAGATTATAATAAGCAATATATAACAACATCTGAAGATCTGTATTATGATATTTATTATTTATCTAATTTATTGGGGGCTAATAATATAAGTATTAAATATCCAAAAAATTTAGATCCTTATATATCTGAAATATTAGGAAGAATGTGTATATGTCATCCTAAATTTAATGGATCTTTTTTAAAAACAAAAAATGAAGAGTTATCTAGCATATATTTAGGTGGAGATAGAAAAGCAAAATTAATAAAAGAAGACTTAGAGGGCGAATATGAATGTTATGTTTATAATATAGAAGTTGAAGAAGATCATACATATGTAACAGAACATGGTATAGTTCATAATTGCGATTGCGATTTCTCAAGTTCTGGTGCTACAGTAATAATTCCAGAAATACTTTCATGGTATGAAGAGAATATAGTATTAGAACCTTTAGAAAGAAGAGGGTTAGATAAATCATTATGGATTTGGGAATATCCAGCTCCTACAAAAACATATCTACTTTCAGCAGATGTTGCTAGAGGTGATGGTGCAGACTACTCAGCATTTCATGTAATTGATGTAGATACATTAACTCAAGTAGCAGAATTTCAATCTCAGTGTGATACACGAGAATATGCAAATATAATATTAGCAACAGCTGCAGAATATAATAATGCTCTAGTTGCAGTAGAAAATGCAAATATTGGTTGGGATGTTCTTCAATCTATTTTAGAAAGAGGATATACAAATTTACATTATAGTCATAAAGCAGATTTTAGTCTAGATCAGGACAAGCAAATGAATAGATTTGATAATACTAGTACTCTAGTTCCTGGATTTACAATGACTACAAAATCAAGACCTATTATTATTGAAAGAATGAGAGATTTTATAGAGACAAAGCAGGTCAATATAAGATCAGTGAGGCTTTTAGAAGAATTGAGAGTTTTTATATGGAAAAATAGCAAACCTCAAGCGCTAAGTGGATATAATGATGATTTAGTAATGTCTTTTGCAATAGGCATGTATATGAGAGACTCATCTATAAGATTTAGAAAAACTGCAGAGAGCTTAACTTATGCTAGTCTTGACTCTATGACTAAATCAGGAAATTCAAATTTAATATATAATTCAATAAATAATTCAAATACAAATCCTTGGAAAATGGATATTCCTCATATGGGAGGTACTCATTCAGAGGATATTTCATGGTTAATATAAAAATATAAAATGGCAAATAATCAACAAAATCTATTTTCAGCATTAAGAAGACTATTTAGTACTGATGTAATAATCCGTAATGATGGCGGTAATATGCTAAGTGTTATGGATCCAGATAATATCCAATCAAATGGCGTTATCCAGACAAATAGTCTTATAGATAGATTTCACAAAGTCTATACTACATCTACTGCGTATGGCGTAAATCTAAATTTGGCCCAAAATTATCAATCTGCAAGAGTTCAGATATATGCTGATTATGATGCTATGGACACAGATGCAATTATAGCTTCAGCATTGGATATTATAGCGGATGAATGTCTTGGAGCAGATACAGTTATACCTCTTTTAGATGGAACTAAGAAGACCATAAAAGAATTGTACGACTCAGGAGCAAAAGACATATGGATATATGGTTTAGATGAAAAAACTAATGAATTCCGTCCAGTAAAAGCTGAAAAAGTGGCCTATAATGGGAAGAAAAGGGTATATAAAATAACCTTCGATGATGGAACTGAAGTAAAAGCTACATCTAATCATATTTGGATAGATAGCGGCGGATCTCAAATAACTACTAGTGACATAAAAATTGGTACTAGTATATTAGCTCTTTCTACTAAAATATCAGAAGGAACTAGCATGCCTGGATATGAAAAAATATGGAGTGGGGATAAATTCGAATATACTCATAGGATAGTAGCAAATCAGGTTCCATTTTTAAAAGAACAGAGGAATCAGATTCCAGCAAAAGAAAAACCAGTAGTACACCATGACTCTTTTGATAAAAGAAATAATAATCCTAATTTTCTAAAGTGGGTAGGATGGAATGAGCATAATAAAATTCATGCTGAATATAATAAAAACCTTTGGGTTAGTATAAATTCAGATCCGTCCAAAAAAAATGATTACTACGTAAAATTAATGGAAGGACAAAAACATTTTTGGGAAAATGTAGATAAGCAGTCTTTTTTGAAAAAGAAATCAGATTCCATGAAAAGTTACATGGAAAATTTGAGTTCAGAAGAAAGAAAAATCGTATATGGACACCGTGGATCTAAAAATGGAATGTATGGAAAAGGATATAAAATTTCAAAAGAAAAAAATGGTAGATATAATACACAAACTACTAGAAAAAAATCTATAAACTTAGCATATATAATAGATAGAATAAAAAATGATCCCCACAAAAATATTTTAGGAGATATACAAAAAGAACTTAATATTATAACATTTGAGTGGAGAAAAATAATTAGAGATCTCTTTGCTGTGTATAAGTGTAATAATACTAAAACCCTAATAAATAAAATACTTTCTAACCATAGCGCTGATACTATAATTAAATTTAGGTCATATTGCAATAATACTTACAAAGAGGGAAAAAGATTTTTAGTATCAGATTTTTGTAATAGTAATTCTATTACTATCAATAAGTTGAGAAGAATAGTGTTGGGTAATGGATATTCAACTTTAGAAGATTTTGCAAAATCATCTAATCATAAAGTTGTATCAATAGAAGAATGCGGATATGAAGATGTTTATGACATAGTAAATGCAGGAGACAATCACATATTTGCTATAGAGGCTAAAGACGGGTCTAAGATATATACACACAACTGTACACTTAAAAATGAACAAGGTCAAGTACTTACTATAAGATCTTCAGATGAGACTATACAAAAATTACTTGAAAATTTATTTTATTCTGTCTTAAATATAGAATTTAATCTCTGGTCTTGGATAAGAAATATGTGTAAATATGGAGATTTTTATCTTAAAATGGAAATTTCTGAAAAATATGGAGTATATAATGTAATTCCATTTTCTGCATATAATATAGTACGTCAAGAGGGGTATAATCCACATAATCCAAATGAGGTACGTTTTAAATTTGACCCTAATGCAGCACTATCGGCTACTTCTGGATATACATCAGCATTTAATAATCAAGATCCAGGTGTGTGGTTTGATAACTATGAAATGGCGCATTTTAGGCTAATTGGAGACGTTAATTATTTACCCTATGGTAGATCATATCTAGAGCCTGCAAGAAAGCTATTTAAGCAATATACGCTTATTGAAGATGCAATGTTAATACATCGTATTACTAGAGCCCCAGAACGCAGAGTATTTTATGTAAATGTGGGTGCAATTCCACCAAATGAAGTTGAAAATTATGTTCAAAAAATGATCAATAAGATGAAAAAAACGCCTCTTATAGATCCTAATACTGGACAATATAATCTTAAATATAATCAGCAAAATCTACTAGAAGACTTCTTTATTCCAGTACGAGGCAATGATTCTACAACAAGAATAGACACCGCAAAAGGACTTGAATATAATGGAATAGATGATGTAGCATATTTTAGAGAGAAGTTATTTGCTGCTTTGAAAATTCCTAAAGCTTTTATGGGATATGAGAAAGATCTCACAGGTAAAGCAACTCTTGCTGCAGAAGATATTAGATTTGCACGTACTATAGAAAGAATTCAAAGAATTATTGCATCAGAGCTAAAAAAGATTGCGCTTGTACATCTTTATGCAAATGGGTACACAGATGATTCTATGGCTAATTTTAGCTTATCACTTACAAACCCATCAATTATATATGATCAAGAGAGAATAGCTTTATTTAAAGAGAAAATTGATCTTGCTAATCAATCTATAGAAGGCAATATATTACCAAGAGAATATGTATGGGAAAATATATTCCATATGTCACCTGATAGTTTTGGTGAACTTGAGGATATGATAGTAGAAGATCAAAAACGTAAATTCAGATATGATCAAATAACTACAGAAGGTAATGATCCACTAGAATCTGGACAGGCTTATGGAACTCCACATCAAATTGCTGGTCTTTATGGAGGACAAAAAGTTTTAAATGTGCCTACTGGATATAATGAAACAAATCCAAATGAGCCTGTAAAATTACCAGGTCGACCTAGAAAATATAAATCTACATTTGGTACAGATAGTAGTGCTTTTGGCAGAGATGGTATTGGAAGATATGGTATGAAATCTAATGCAGAGACTGGAGAAGACTCATTAAAACCTAAATATAAAGGCGGACCAATGAGTTTTGAAAGTACTATGGCCGTATATCTAAAGAATAAAGAGAGTTTGGAAAAGATGTTTCCAGGAAAAAAAGTTTCTCTTTTTGAAGAAAAATCAGAAGAATCTTCGCTCTTAGATGAAAGAAATATAAAAGAAGACTAAATTAGCAGATAAGTTGATATATTTATAAACAGAATCAATTGAATTCATGACAAAAATAAAGCATTCAAAATATCGCAACTCTGGGGTATTATTTGAACTTCTTGTAAGACAGACTACTTCAGATCTAATAGCAAATAGAGAGTCTAAAGCTGTAAAGATATTGAAAAAATATTTTACTAATACTGAACTTGGTAGAGAGTACGCTATGTATAATACTCTTACTACAAGTCCTAAACTTTCAGAATCAAAAGCTGAAATGTTAATTTCTACAGTATTAGAGCAGTATAAAAAGCTAAATAAGGAGTCTTTACAAAAAATGAAATATAATCTTATTAGAGAAATTAAAGCTAATTATGATTTAGATGAATTTTTTAAAGCGAAAATAGATAATTATAAAACATATGCTGCAATATATAATACTTTTGAATCTGAAAATGTAAATGAAACAGATTCTAAGCATATCTTTTTAAATAAAGTAGTAATATTAGAGCATATTACAAAGACAAATTTAAATCAACTACCAGCTTCAAAAAGTATAGTAGAAGATTTAATGAAAGAGGATAAAGAGATTAGAATTCTTACTTATAAAATACTAGTAGAAAAGTTTAATGATAAGTATGATAATTTATCAGAAAGACAAAAGCAAGTATTAAATAAATATATTACAAGTATATCAGATACTACAAAATTAAAAAAATATCTTAATGAGGAGATGTCTGCAATAAAAGCAGATATTGAAATATTAATGAAAAAAATACCAGATCAAGTTATAAAAATAAAATTAGAAGAAATTTCTAAATTTATAAAACCTATAAAGCAGACTAGTAGAGTAAAAGATGAAACATTATCTGGAATATTGCAATATATAGATTTAATAGAAGAACTCAAAAAAACAATATAAAATATGGATATACATTCAATGATGAGTCATCTTCTAGAAGAAGAAAAAAGTCTAACAGATGTTAAAAATGAAATTGGGAATATTTCAAATTCAATAGCACAGGCAATACAATCTGGAAAATTAAATATTAAAGATCTGCAAGATTTTCTTTCTAAGCATAATATAACTTTAGATGAAATGTCTGCAACAAGTGGTGGAGCAACTGCTGGTAGTGGTGCTACATTTACTCCTGGACCTGGAATGGCCTATGCTGCGCCAATAGGGAAAAAAATAAAAAAAGAGGCGCAGAATCATAGATCTCCAGAAAAAGATAATATATACACTTCACAAGAATCAGGAAAGTTTAAATCTGACTCTGATCGTATATTTGCAAAATTAAAATCTGCTAAAATACACGATGGCTCTGAAGTTAAAGTAGGAGATAAGGTAAAATATGGATATGATGAGGTTACAATAACTAGAATAATGAAAGACGGAAGTCGAGTAAGAATTGCAGGTAAAACTAAAGATGGAAAAATTGTAACAGGGTACTCAACACAATATAGACCAATAAAAGAGACTAAAGACAAAGAACCAAAACTTACAGCAGGAGAGCGTAAGCATATATATGATGTAGATAAATTTGGTTTCACTCCAGCACCTTCAATTCCAAATAGACCATCAAAAGGTGGATTTCAGTATAAATCACTTTGGGATGAATCAGATCAATTGCAAGAAAGTTACTCAAGATTTAAAAAGGCAGTAAAAGAGCGTAATAATGCCGAGCAATATCATACTGGAGTAGGTATAGTAAGAAAAGAATTAGGTAAAATATCTAGAATGATGGAGTATTTAACTCAATTAAAAGAAGAACTTAATTCTAGAAGTGAGCTTAAAGAAATGACTCACACCAGAAAGACAATGGATAAAATCACAGAAATGATTAAATCTATTTATGCAAAGCATAAAAAATTAAAATAATCTCTATATTTATAAAAAAATATAAAACATGACAGTAGCAAATTTATTTGCAAAACACAGAGCTGGAGAAATATCAAAAGATAAATTTCTTATAGAAGTTCGCAAAGATCAAAATCTGCCTTGGATATCAAATTTAACTTCATATGATGATGCTATCAAAATATTGAAGCAAAAAGGCGTGATTAAAGAGGCTGAGAATATTATATTTGATCCATATGAGGATAAGCAAATGTGGTATATTGAAGATCAAGATGGAGATACTGAAGAACTTGGCTATATGAGTAAAGAAGAGGCAATGGGGCATGAAAGACCTGGAGCTCATGTATTTACTGATCGTGATATGATAGATAGACATAATGAGTCTAAAAAAATGAGTGAATCTGAAGATGATGATCAAGATGACTTTGATTCTACAGATTATTTAGAATTCACAGATGGAAATACTACAGTTTCTTTATATAAAGATGGAAGTCGTTGGATAGAAGGAGATATAGTAAAAGGAAAAAAACCATATGGTTGGGGAGGTAAAACGTATATGAGTTATCTTACTCCAAAAGATATTGCGGGATATTTAAGCAAAGATTATGGTGGAAAGTGGAGTTCATATGAAGGATTAGAAGAAAGCAAATCTCCAAAGAAAATCATAAAAGAATCTCAAGAAGAGCTATATCTTTCTATTGATAGAATGAATCCTATACTCGTCTATAAAGCAGTAAATACAGAACTTGCAAAACTTCCAGAAATTTCAAAAGAGATTTATCAAAAAACTCTTGAGAAAGTAGTCAATAGACTTAAAAAAGATCCTACTGCATATGATGATATTATAATATCAAATGCAAAACAGATGCGCAAAGAAGATGAAAAACGTAAGATGGTGCCAGTAAAGAGTGAGCTTAAAGATCCACACCATCAAATGAAATCACCTAAAGGTCTAGAAAAAATTAAATCTAATACAAAAGAGACTAAGACTGAGAATAAAAAGGGCAAACCAAAAGGTGTAAAAGAAATGTCATCTCATGCTAAAGGTCATAAAGGCATGAAACAAATGAAGCAGCCTGAGAAAAAACATAAAGTAATGGAGTCTATCATAGAGAGTCTTTTAGAAAAAAAAATAAATGAAGACACTCATTGGAGATATGGAATTAATCAAGGCGTAGAGACTCCTGATGGACATGGTATTATAAAAAATATAATGGGAGGCACTTTAACTGTAGAACTTGAAAATGGAGATACTCATGATTATCAACTAAATGTAATAAATCATATTGCTGATAAAGGACAAAAGTCTATAAATCATATTTCTCCAGTATCAAAGAAAGAAGAAAATAAAACTTCAAATTCAGATGAGAAAAAAGACGCTATTATAAAGAAAGTAGTGGAGTTTCTTAAGAAGAAAAAAAAGAAGGTGGAAGAGGACACTTTAATACCTACATCTTCAAATAAACAAGCGCTTAAACAAAAAATAGCAAGTAATTCTCGACTGAATCAAAATCAAAAGAATTCAGCTAATACTGCAATAGACAAAGGCGATATAGTAAATATATAATAAATGAACAAACAGCTTCTTATAGACTATTCATTATTTAAACCAATTGGCATGCTTAAAGAGGGTATGCGTAATGGTGGTGCTATGATAGTAGTAGGTAAATTATCTTCAGCAGATATACCCAATGCAAATAAAAGAATATATCCTTTTGAGATATTAAAAGAACAGGCTAAAAGATATGCAGAAGGTCCAATTAAAGAGAATAGATCATTTGGAGAATTAGACCATCCAGATACTACTATAATAAACTTAAAAAATGTAAGTCATATTATATTAGAAATATGGTGGGAAGGTAAAGATCTTTATGGCAGAGTAGAAATATTAGATACACCTTCTGGAGAAATACTAATGAAATTATTTAATAGAAATTTAAGCGTTGGTATTTCTTCAAGAGCATTAGGATCTGTAACTCAAATAGGAGAAGGTCTTGTGCAAGTAGAAGATGATTTAGATCTTATATGTTGGGATTTTGTAAGCACGCCTAGTAATTTTGGCAGTTATATGAAACCTGAATTACAAACTGGTTTAAGAGAATCAGTACAATATTTAGTAAAAGAAGATAAATACAGCAGAGCTCATAGTCTTATAAGAGATATAATATGTGTGCAAAGCGGCGTTTGTTGCATAAAATAAATAAAAAATAAAAATATTTTAAAAAAATGTGCTATTTTTGCGCATTTTTTTTTGTTTTCGCCAAAAGTGTGATATTTATGATCAGATGTGTTATTTCTAATATGACACTAATAATCAATTTCCGTATATTGCTCCACATCCTACCAATGAGCAATTAGAAAAATACCAAAAAAAACTTTAAAAGAGTATGGAAAGTATTTACACACAAGCAATTGCTGATGCTAAAGCCGTAAGAGAAAGTGCTATAGCAAATGCAAAAGCAACAATTCATGAGGCTTTTGAGCCAAAAATTAAGGCTATGCTTCGTAAGTCTATCGTAGAATCTGAAATGGATGAAATGGAAGAAGGCGAACATATTGTTCACACAAAGAAATCATCTCGTAGTCATGAAGCAGGATATGCTCCAGCTAAAGCTCCTAAAGGTGAAATAGAAGACCTTGAAGAAGAATATGATGAGATGGAAGAAAATGAAGAAGAAGAAATGGACGAAATGGATGAAATGCATCATGAAGAAGAGATGGATGAAGATAGTCTAGATGAAATCTTAGATGAACTTAGTTCAATGGACGAAGATGGCGAAGAAGATCAAGAAGAGGATGAATTAGACGAGTCTTATGAAATGGATGAGGCTAAAGAAGAAGATGAGGAGGAAGAAGAAGATGGTCAAGAGCCTGAACAAGAGACTAAAGTAGTTGATATTACACTTGGTGATCTTGTAGATGCAATTAAATCAGCTATGGCTGGCACACATGCAGAACCAGATGGTGATGAAGCTCCAGAAATGTCAGATGATTCAGAAGTTTCTCTTGATGAAATTCTAGCAGAACTTGAAGAAGAAGGTGAAGAAGAAGAAATGGATGAAGCTAAAAAAACAAAAGTAGCAGGTGCTAAAGGCGCAGCAGTAAAGGCATCAGAAAAAGAAACTGACTACAAAATTAAAGCTGAAGAACTTGAAGAGGCTAAGAAAGCAATCAAGAAAATGCAAAAAGAGCTTAATGAAATAAATCTTCTAAATGCAAAACTTCTTTATGTTAATAAGATCTTCAAAACTAAATCTCTTACTGAAAGCCAAAAAGTAAAGGTTTTAAATGCATTTGATAGAGCAACTACAGTAAAAGAAGTTAAGAATGTATATGCAACTCTTAATGAAGCAGTAGTAGCTACTCCAAAAGCACAACTTAAAGAATCATATGGTTTTGCTTCAAAGCCAGCAGGAAATGCTCCAAAAATAAACACAGTTGAATCTGACTCTTTTGTAGCAAGAATGCAAAAATTAGCAGGACTTTAATCAAATTAATTTAAAAACAAAAATAAAAAAACATGAGTTTAGTAAATTCACTACTTACAGAAACCGCTCAGAGTTCATATGGTACTCAGTTTGCGGTATCTCAAAAGCTCGTTAAGAAATGGGCTAAATCAGGTCTATTGAAAAACCTGAATGAAAATGATCAGCGCACAATGGCGCAAATTCTTGAAAACCAAACCAAGCAACTTGTAGTTGAAACTTCTACATCAAGCGGTAACTCTTCTGCGGGTTCAGGTGCTACTTTCACAGCAGGCGCTGGTGAACAGTGGGCTGGCGTGGCTCTTCCACTGGTACGTAAAATCTTTGGTCAATTAGCATCAAAAGAATTCGTATCTGTGCAGCCAATGAATCTGCCTGCTGGTCTAGTATTCTATCTGGATTTCCAATATGGTACTGCTGGTAACCCTGGCTTTACACAAGGAGGCTCAGTATATGGTACAAAAGATGCTAAGGATTTTGGTAACTCAAATACAGGTGGTCTTTATGGCGCTGGTACTTTTGGGTATTCATTAAACTTATTTAGTGCAAGCTATACAGCCTCTTCAGTATTGACTGGTTCTCAAGTTTCTTGGGCAAACCTTAATTTTGATGCAAACTATTCTGCATCTGTTGCTGCAGGCGCAGTTGCAATTGTAAACTTTGCAAATGCTAGTGCAACATTATTCCCTTATTTAAATCAGTACGGTGTTCGTGCTTTTGAAATTACTGGTGCAGTAGCTGGTCTTGCAACTACAGTAAATCCTACTACAAGTGCAAATCAGTTTACTTCTTACAATAATATTACAGATACATTGTCTTTTATAATTGTAAGTGGCTCTTCTACTTTCCCTACAGCAACAAATAACCTACTGACTGGTAGCTTAATGACTGTATACTATAATAAGCAGACTGACTTTAACGCAATAGGTGATTTTGAAGATCGTACAAGTACTCCATCTGTACCAAATGCTTATTCTCCTAGTTCTATTTCAATTCCTGAAGTTAACGTTCAGATGGTTAGCCAAACTATCTCTGCAAAGACTCGTAAATTGAAAGCACAATGGACTCCAGAATTTGCAGAAGATCTGAATGCTTACCATTCTCTGGATGCTGAAGCTGAATTGACTGGTCTACTTTCTGAGTATATTACTCTTGAAATTGATCTTGAAGTTCTTGATATGCTGATTCAAAAGGCGCCAACTGTTGACTACTGGTCAGCTAAGATTGGTAATCAGATCAACTCTACTGGTACAGCATTTGTTGCAAATACAAGTGGAGTATACTATACTCAGATGACTTGGTTCCAGACTATTGGTATTAAGATGCAGAAGCTTTCTAATATCATCCACCAGAAAACAATGCGTGGCGGTGCAAACTTCCTAGTATGTTCTCCAGCAGTAGCCACTATCCTTGAAACTATTCCAGGATTTGCAGCTGATACTGATGGCGCAGCAGACACAATGAAGTATGCTTTCGGTGTACAGAAGATTGGTGCTCTTAATAGTCGTTATAAGGTTTACAAAAACCCATACATGACTGAGAACGTAATTCTGATGGGCTTTAGAGGTAATCAATTCCTGGAGTGTGGTGCTGTATATGCCCCATATGTTCCATTGATCATGACTCCTCTGGTATACGATCCTAACACCTTTACTCCAAGAAAAGGCATTATGACTCGTTACGCTATGACAATGGTTCGTCCCGAATACTATGCGAACTTGTTCGTATCTGACTTGAATATTGTTTAAGTTTAAGTGTTAAAATAGATAAAAGAAAAACCCAGTTTCTACTGGGTTTTTTTATGTTTATAATAATAATGAGATATTTATATAAAAGAGAGTTTAATTTAATTTCTTAAAATGTAAATATGAGTCAAGATCAGACAGTTTCAGAAAAGAGAAGACCTAAAGGTCCTATAAAATTTCAAATCCAATTAAATGAAGAACAAAAGGCAGCAAAAGAACAAATATTAGCACATGATATAACAGTACTAAAAGGCGCAGCTGGTTCATCTAAAACTTTATTAGCGTGTAATGTAGGACTAGATTTACTTTTTAAAAAAGAAGTTGAGAGGATTTACGTAGCACGACCATTTGTATATACTGAAAATGAAAAACTTGGAGCTTTACCTGGTGGAGTATCTGAAAAATTAATAGGGCTTACTACCCCAATTATAGATAATATGTATAATCTCTATAATAAAGAAAAAATTGATAATTTATTAAGAGATGGAATTATAAGTATATTACCACTTGCATTTATGAGAGGTATGACATTAAATAATTCAGTAGTCATATTAGATGAATTTCAAAATGCAAAATTATCTCAAGTTTATACTGCGCTAAGTAGACTAGGTAAAAATTCAAAGATGATAATTACAGGAGATATGTCTCAGTGCGATCTTCCAAATAAAACAGATAGTGGATTTGGATTCTTTAAGACTCTTGAAGATGAAGGCATAGTAAAAATTATTACTTTGAAAACCAATCACCGTCATGATCTAGTAGACAAAATCACAAAAATATATTTAGACTACAGAGTTTAATATATTGATATTTATTATTAAATAATTCTTTAGATGAGTAACCCACAAAACTGGCCAGGTAGTGCATCTTTTTCACCAGGAAGCACGCCTTTTGGACTCTATGATTTAGACCCTACATTTGCAAGTGAATCAGTAAGAGTAGCTGATTATTGCGCAAAGAAATTAGGTTATCCTACAATGGATGTAGAACTTCAAGATACTCAATTTTTTGCTTGTTTTGAGGAGGCAGTATCAACATATGCTCTAGAGATTTATCAATCTAAAATAAAAGATAACTATCTTACATTAGAGGGTTCACCTACAGGATCTAATTTAAATAATACTGTAGTAGTTCCTAATCTAAGTAATATTATCACTATAGCTGATACTTATGGAGCTCCAGCAGGAGTTGGTGGTGATGTTGAATGGTACACTGGCTCTATATCAATATTAAGTGGATCTCAGATATATGATTTACAGGCTATTGGTATATCTAATGGTTGGATTCAACCTGGAGACAGAGTAGTAGTTCAAGAAGTATACTATACTGGTAATCCAGCTATAAATCAATTCTATGATCCATATATAGGAGGATCTATTAATTATCAAGGTGCAACAGAAAATTTTGGTTGGGCTAGCTACTCACCAGGACTAAACTTTACTTTATTTCCTATATATTGGGATATTCAAAGAATTCAAGAAATTGAAATGTCAAATATAGTACGTAGAAGTGCGTATTCTTTTGAGATAATAAATAATAAATTAAAGATATTTCCAAATCCAGAAGTAAATAGTACTCTTTGGATAAGATACTCAAAGAAAAGTGAGATTGGAAATCCTATGATAAATAGTCCTTTTTCAGGAAGTGCTAATCTAGTAGCAAATCCATCTCAAGCACCTTATGGGACTATTACATATTCTCAGATTAATCGCCCAGGTAGACAATGGATTTATGAATATACTTTAGCGCTATCATCTGAATTACTAGGACTTGTGAGAGGTAAGTACACACAAATAGGCAATCCTGGATCAGAAATGAGTCTAAATGGATCTGATCTAATACAAAAAGGACAAACAGCGCAAGTGGCACTAAAAGAGAGACTGAGAATAGAATTAGATGATATGACAAGGCAGGCTCAATTAGAAAGAAAAGCAGCAGAGGCTCAATCTATAAATAATACTTTAAATCAAGTACCTCTATTGATATACATAGGATAAAATTTAATATATGCCATTATTTGGATCAGTTAGAGATATAGGAACAATGAAAAGAATTTCCAGAGAGTACATGGAAAATATTATTTCTACGTCTATTGGATATTATAAAATTGTACTTAAAGACACTCCAGTAAATACATATGGAGAATCTTCCGCTAAAACTTATATTGGACCAGTTCTTATATATTGTCTTGTGCAAAGATCAGATTTTCAATTTAATCAGACTGAATTTGGTCCAGATAATACTGAAGATATAGAATTTAGATTTTTAAAAGATCATCTTATAGAGGCTAATGTAGTTCCAGAAGTGGGTGATGTAATTATGTATAATGAGCTCTATTATCAAATTGATAATGTAAATGAGAATCAACTTATAATGGGCAGAGATAATGAATATGCTTATAGACCAGGATATGAAAATTATGGATCTTCATATTCAATAATACTAAAAGGACACTATACTAGTCCTGATAGTCTAGGTATAAATATAAATATGATATAATGCCAGGAGGAATACAACAAACAAGACCAAAGAATAGAAGAGAGTTTATGCAAACTCTACAAAATCCCTATGTTCCTGATGCTGGACTTATTGAATCTGTATTTACTGAACCTCAAAAATTAGGACAACCAGAGTTTAATAGAGCATATGAATACTCTTTAAAAAATGATACTGATAAAGTATTTTCTATAGGCATAAAAGATATAGATGATGCTGTAATGTACTATTTTAATAATATATTAAAATTATCAGTAAATCAAAATAATTCAAAAATAACAATACCTATATTATATGGAACTCCTGAAAATTGGAAAAGTGTACAGTCAGACGGGTATTATAGAGATCAAAAAGGAAAATTAATGGCTCCTCTTTTGATGTTTAAAAGAAATTCAATAACTCAAAATAGAAACTTAGGAAATAAACTTGATGGAAATAAATCAAGGAATATTCAATATTTTCAAAAGGCCTATACTCAAAGAAATAATTATAGTAATTTTAATGCGCTAAATTCAAGATTTCCAGAAACAGAATATATAGCGGCTATAATTCCAGATTATGTCACAGTAGAATATGAATGTATAGTGTGGACATATTTTGTAGAACAAATGGATGGAATTATTGAATCTTTAAACTTTGCATCTAGAAGCTACTGGGGCGATCCTAATCGCTTTCTATTTTATAGTGCGATAGAAACATTCAATGATACAATATCTTATGATCTTGGAGACGATAGGCTGGTTAGGAACAGCTTTAATCTTACATTAAATGGATATCTTATTCCAGATACAGATATGAGTAAAATAGCAGGTGCAAGCAGAGCATTTGGATTAACTAAAGTTATATTTGGTCTAGAGACAACAAGTGGCACAGAGACAGCAACAAGCAGAGCAGCTACAGCAGCGGCATCAGGAGTTAAATCTGCGCTAGTTAAAGACTCAATAAATAATGTGTATAATATAACAAATAATAGTGGAGTTGATGTAGCAGTAGTACATTATCTAGCTATAAATACTCAAATAGCGGCCACTGTAATTACTGATAATACTGCACAATTTAATGGAATATTTGCAGTAGCACCTGCTGGGCTACCACCTACTAGTATTGATAATTTTAGTTTTTTTATCAATGGTACTTTTATAGAGAAATCATCTATAGTGTCTTTTACAACAGATGATATTTCCACATCTACACTAGTAGTAGATACAACTACATTAGGTTATACTCTTTCAAATACTGACATTATACTCGCTATAGGTAAATTTGCATAAACATGTCTAAATTAAATAATAAACAATTACTCTATCCTTTAAGTGGATCATTTACAGGATCTTTATATGGTACCGCCTCTTATGCTTTAAAATCTCCAGCGGCAGGTGGAGATATGTCTGTGCAAGTAAATAATAATGGAGATTTTTATGGAGATTCTAATTTTATATATAATTATAATTTATTATCTTTACAACAGGGCGTAAATACAATTGCATCTGGATATTATTCGCATGCAGAAGGATGTAATACTCAAGCTATAGGATTTGCTTCTCATGTTGAAGGGACTAACAATCGAGCTATAGGAGATTATTCACATGCCGAAGGCGTAGTTACAAATACCGGCCAATATGGATATAATTCCACTTCAATAATAAATGGTATTATAACTTTAGATTCTATATATGGAAATGTAACCAGTCAATTTTCTACAGAATATATATTACTAGATGATTCACTATATGATGACAGTTACGGTTTAGTAATATTTAATATAATTAGTATTTTATATAATGGTTCTAATACAGTAATAACATTATCTGATACATCAGTAAATACTACTCAGGTATATATAGGAATACCTGGAGTTTTATTACCTTTTGGAGCAGATCAGACAATAAGTGGAATATTTACTCATACCGAAGGGTATTATACAATTGCATCTGGATATTATTCGCATGCAGAAGGGTATAATACTCAAGCTATAGGACTTGCTTCTCATGTTGAAGGATTTAATACTCAAACACTAGGAAATTATTCACATGCTGAAGGGGATAGTACTCAAACATTAGGAAAATATTCACATGCTGAAGGTCAATTTACTCGAGCAATAGGAGATTTTTCACATGCAGAAGGGGGATTTACAATAGCATCTGGCTCAAATCAAACTGTAGTAGGCGTATACAATGCTCAGAATAATACATCTTCACTTTTTATAGTAGGTAATGGTAATTCCACAAATAGAAGTGATATATTCCAGGTAAATCAAAATGATATAACAGTTTCTGGAGCAGCATATGTGACAAATGGAGTTACTGCAAGTTTATATGGTACTGCCTCTTGGGCAAATAATGCAATAACTGCATCATATATTAAAAATGCGGCAAGCGCTTCGTATGCTCTATCTGCATCTCAAGCTCAAAATGCAAGTACAGCCTCATACTCACTTAATGCAGTAAGTAGTTCATATGCTTCTAGTAGTCTAAGCGCCTCTTATTCAATATCTTCTAGTTATAGTTTAAGTGCTTCTTATTCTATAAGTTCATCACGAGCACAATTAGCAAATACTGCTAGCTATGTTCAGAATGCACAAACTGCTTCGTATATTTTAAATGCAATATCTAGTTCATATTCTACAAGCTCTAGTTTATCACAAAATTCTATAAGCAGTTCATACTCATTAAGTTCTTCACAAGCACAAAATGCAGTAACGGCAAGTTATATATTAAACGCAGTATCAAGTTCTTACTCAATATCATCAAGTTATAGTATTAGCGCATCGTATGCGACAAATTCAACATCTGCATCGTATTCTAATACAGCTAGCTTTGTTCAAAATGCTGTAAGTAGTTCTTACGCGTCTAGTAGCTTAAGTGCTTCATATGCTGTATCATCAAGTTATAGTACTAGCGCCTCTTATGCATCAAATTCTACATCGGCTTCATATTCCAATACAACTACATCTGCATCATATTCTAGCACAGCCAGTTATGTCCAGAATGCGCAGACGGCGAGTTATATATTAAATGCAATAAGTTCTTCATTTGCAAGTACTGCGTCTTATACTCCAAACTATGTACCAAATAGTTTTACATCTAGTTATAATACAGGAAGTTTTACTGGGTCATTTATAGGAGTACATACAGGATCTTTATTTGGAACTGCTTCATATTCAATATCAGCATCGTATAGTTTAACTGCTAGCTATATTCAGAATGCGCAAAGTGCATCTTATGTTTTAAATGCAGTGACGGCATCGTATGTACTTAATGCAATAAGTGCAAGCTATGCATCTCAATCGTTAAGTGCGTCTTATTCTATAAGTTCATCTCAAGCTCAAAATGCAAGTACGGCTTCTTATGTACTAAATGCAGTAAGCGCAAGTTATTCAATAACAGCTTCATATTATAATGGTAGTATTACTTCTGCGTCATATGCATCAAGTAGTACATCAGCATCTTACGCCATAAATTCAACCAGCGCATCATATGCATTATCAGCATCTTGGGCACCAACTCAAAATATAAATACAAGTTCTCTTGTAACTACTGCATCATTTAATGCTTTTACTGGTAGTTATAATACTGGATCTTTTACTGGTTCTTTTATAGGAATACACACCGGATCTTTATTTGGAACAGCTTCATATGCTTTATCAAGTTCATATTCTATAACTGCTTCATATAGTAATACATCTACAAGTGCTTCTAATGCGCTGACAGCATCATTTGTAACAGGATCAATATTTACAAATAGTAATAGTGTAGCATCTGCTTCTTATGCAGTAACAGCTTCATATGTTAGTATAGCAATAAGCTCGTCTAACGCATTAACAGCTTCTTATATAAATCCTTTAATACAAACTTTACAATTAACGGGGTCTTTCAATGTTACTGGATCGACTACTCAAATTGGAAATAATAATCTATATGGAAATACTACACTATCGGGTAGTATAATAATATCAGGTTCAACTACTGTGCCCACTACACCAACTATTAAAGTTTACGGTGATGTGGAAACGAATGGAGTGATTAAATTCCTACCAGTAGTTAAAAATATAGACAATTCAATATCATCATCATACATTTATGTATCAGGATCGACACAAGACTTATATTTTTCTCAAAATGGCGCTGGATTTAATAACGTAACTCGTCTTAGATGGTTAGAGGGTAATTTATACTCAGGTCTTTTAAGTGGTGGTATTATTTCTGCATCTCTTGGAACAAATACATATTACATATCATCTGGTTCAGGAATTATTGTAAATTTGAATGCATCAACAGCGAGTAGAGATCCATATACAACTATACAATATTTACAATGGAATCAATTATCAAAAACAATTGATGCACTTTCAGCCTCTTTCGATCAACAGTTTGTAGCTATCAATAGTTCAAATGTTATAGAAGCTCAAGGCATTCCATATACAGATGGTGACTTTAATACTAAAATTCCAATTGGAGTAGTAGTACATCAAAACCACACAAATATAAATGCATTTCAAACATTCCCTAGTACAGGTTATGGTTGGAAACAAAGAACATCTGATTTTATAAAGGCATTCGGTCCTTTGAAAATTTCAGGATATACTTTAGCACCAAGTGGATCTTCAACAGGTTCATTAGTTTTAGGAGGTGGTACTGCTTGGGTAGACGGAAGGAATTACACAATAGATCCAAATAATCCAAGTTATATATCAGAGCCTGCAGGTCTTACAATTTCAAAAATATATAGATACTATCAATCTGGATCAGGAACTAATAATTGGGTTTATGATACAAATGGTGGCGCTGGTTATACTACAATTGATCCCTCAAAATATTCAAATAATGGTACATTAGCCGCTGTTGCAAATAATAGATGGTCTATACAAAGAGTGTATTACTTCCCAAATAGTAGCACAAAAGCTTTTTATGTTTACTATGGAAATGCAATATATACTAGTCAAGCTTTAGCACTAGCAGCAGTAAATACTGAATTATTTACAGAAGCGCCTAATACAGCAGCAAATGCTATTTATGTAGGGTATATGATATTAAGAGGTAATGCCGTATTCACTGATGCAACTTCATTTACTATATATCAAGCGGGTTTATTTAGAGGTAGCGGTGCAGGTGGAAGCTCAAGTGGAATTACTACTCCAGGTGGATCTACTGGCCAAATTCAATATAATAATGCTGGAGCATTTGGAGGAGTAACAAATCTTACATGGGATGGTTCAATATTAACAGCAACAGGCTCTTTTACGGGATCATTTACAGGACAATTAATTGGTTCAGCTTCATATGCTACAACTGCAAGTTATGTATTACAAGCAATTAGTTCATCATATGCTTCAAATTCAACTAGTGCTTCATATGCTTCTTCTAGTACATCTGCTTCATATGCTGTAACATCTTCCTATGCCACTACAGCATCATATGCAACCATAACAGAACAGATAGGAGTAACATTTGATGGTCAAGGCGGTTATATATCAACTACAGCGACCGGATATTATAGAACAACCTACCCTTTTACAATAACAAATTACTATATAGATGCAAATAACTCAGGATCTATTCAATTTGATTTGAGAGTAAATGGTGTTTCAATAGTAGCTCCAGGAGGTAACTTACCAACATTGACATCTGCTCAAAGCTCATCAGCAGCTATATCATCATGGGCAACTTCATCATTAGCAGCAAATACACAAATACAATATATAATAACAGGCAGCTCACCAACAGTCACCTGGTCAAAATTAACTATAGCTATAAAAAGAACATAATATATGCAATACAAAATTTTAAGTGTAACCCAAGTAGATGACGGGATTAATACAACAGTAGAAATGACTCTATCTAATACAACTATAGTAGTTGATGTAGCACATTTTAGACCGCAATCACAGGAAGAAATTGCTCAAAATATTACTAATAGAATGATAACAGAGCAGAGTAAAATAGACAGTGCAGCTATTCTAGCTAATCTAATACCTCAAATACCTATAGGACAAACATTAACAGTATAATTAAATGGCAACTTATTACTTTAGAAACTCAGGTAACTCTGCTTGGTCAACAGCTACAAACTGGAGCTTGACAAGTGGAGGAGGTGCAACAGGAGCAGTACCTACTTCTACAGATAATGCTATACTAGATGCCAATTCAGGTGCTTGTACTATCAGTAGTACCAGTGTATGTAAAACACTTAATACTACAGGATATACTAGTACTTTAACATTAAATGCAGGTATAAACGTATCTGGTAATATTACTATTGGAGTAAATACACTATGGTCTGGTACAGGTACTTTGGCTTGTTATGGTGATGCAACAACACATACTGCTACTATAACATCTAATGCAAACATAATAGGCGTGCCATTTCAATTCTATTGTAATGGTTCAAGTTCTACTTTTACACTAAGCGGTGATTTAACAGTAAACGCTCTTGTATCAACTTCGGCATCTACTACAGCATTAACTACTACTATAAATAGCGGTAATATATTTTGTAAAACGTCCTTTTATCTTCATGTAGCTAATGGAACAACTTGTACTACAACAGGTACAGCAGTTATTCAATTAGTAGGTACTGGAACATTAACAAGTGGAAATGGTACATTACAGAATAATCTTATAATCAATACATCTGGTGTAATAACTTGGAGTGGATATGCAGGTACATTAACTTATAATACAGGTACTATAACATATATAGCAGGTACTGTAACAGGTACAACTAACTCTACACTGGCTATGACTGGTGCTACTACATTAGATCTTAATAATGGTGGATTAGGGAATTATTTGAATTTAAAACTTTCTTTTGCTAGTTCATCAACTATAACATTAATAAGTAATGCATATACTTCATTAGGTATTTCAAATGCTAATAGTGCCACTTGTGTAGTTAATGGATATGGTATTTATATATCAGGAGGTACTCTTCAATACTATAATATGAGTGGTACTACTACTTTTTATATAAAAGGTACATGTACTATGAGTACATCTTCGGCTGGACTACAGAATAGTGTAGTATTTGATGCAGGTGTAAATACTATAACATTAGGTACAAATTCATATTCTACTGGGACTATAACTTATACATCAGGTGTAATAAGCCCCACAGGTACTTTTACTATAACTGGAACAACAACACTTAATACTACAGGTATGACCTGGGGTACTATGTCTTTAACTGGGGCATCTATGACTTTAACAATAAACTCTCTATTATCAGTAACTACTTTTAATATAACTACCTCTAACCAAACAGTAACATTTGCAGGTTCTGCTGGATATACTGCAGGTACACTTAATATGACAGGGGGATTTAATGTAACTATGATACTTTCTACAGGTATTACATATACAGTAAGTACTTCTTTAAACTTACTTACAACTACAATAACAAACCCTAATATTATAAAATCAGGTACACCTGGTACTAAAGCTACATTTATTCTTTCTAGTGGAGCTACACAAAGTAGTCATTATGTTACAGTAACAGATATAGATAGCTCAGCAGGACAAACCATATGGGTATGGAAACCCACATTTTCAAATACTTTAAACTGGAACTCATTAGTAAACCCTGGAACAGTCGTATCAATTTTTTAAAAAATAGTTGATGTTTATAAAAATATAAGCATATTTATAATAAAATAAACGTTATGAATAAACTTACAGAAGAGGAACTTAAAATTATAAATCTAATAAGACAAGATGCTCTAGAAATAGCATCTGCTTTAGGAGAATTACAATTTCAGAAAATAGCAATAGAGCTAAAAATAGATGAAGAAAAATCTAAAATAAAAGCCCTAAAACAAAAAGAAAACACTATTTTTGATGAAATTAAATCAAAATATGGAAATGTTATGATAAATATAGAGTCCGGAGAGATTTCATAAAAAAATGATGATATTTATTGTTATAAAAACACATATAATAAATGGCTGAAACATTAATAAGTCCTGGCGTATTTGCCATAGAAAATGATCAGAGTCAAATAACACAAGGTCCTATTGCTGCAGGTGCGGCTATAATAGGTCCTACAGTTATCGGTCCTGTAAACATTCCAACAGTAGTAACTACATACTCTCAATATAAGAGTTTATTTGGTTCTACTTTTATTTCTGGAGCTACACCTTATGAATATCTTACTAGCATTGCTGCATTAGGATATTTCCAACAAGGGGGTCAATCACTTCTAGTAACTCGTGTAGTATCTGGATCATATACTTCTGCAACTGCAAGTATTGCTGCTTCTGGATCAATTCCATCATTTGTACTTGAGACAATATCTCAGGGTACTATAATGGATAATTCTTATAGTGCGTCTTCTGCTGTAAATGGGGCTCTGCCATCAGGATCTTCTGTAAATATCAGATATGAAATTACTTATTCTGATACTGGCTCTGGTACATTTAATTTGAATATTCGTAGAGGTGATGATTATCAAAATAGTAAAACAGTACTTGAATCTTGGAATGGACTATCTCTAGATCCAAATCAGAATAACTATATTACTTATGTAATTGGTGATCAAGCTCAAAATTTAACTTCAGATCCTAGTACAGGTAATTTCTACATACAAACTACTGGTTCTTATGTAAATAAATCAGCATATGTAAGAGTAAAATCTGTGAATCTAAAAACTCCAGATTATTTTACACCATATGGTACTCCACAATCTCAATACACTTCATCTCTGCCACTTATAGGTTCAGGATCAAATAATGGTGCATTTGGAGGATCAACTGGAGCAATCTATGGATCTTATGGAATAGAGGCAGTAAATATGTTCCAGAATATACCTACAGTAAACTCAGTAGTATCTACTCCAAATAGTAATATACAAGGTCTTCATGCTTCTGATTATGATAATGTTATAAATCTATTAGGTAACAAAGATGCATATGATTTTAATGCTATTTTTGCTCCAGGTTTAACATCTCAAAATGCCTCTTCTGAAATATCATCTCTACTTCAATTAGCTCAAACTAGAGGCGATAATATTGCAGTAGTTGATATGGTAGGCTATGGTCAGAATATCAATACAGTAACGACTCAAGCTAAAACTTTTGATAGCTCGTATGGAGCTACATATTGGCCATGGGTGCAGGTAAAATCTCAAGAGACTGGAAAGATCAACTGGGTACCTGCTTCTACTATGGTGCCAGCAGTATATGAATATAATGACAAGATTGCTGCTGAGTGGTTTGCACCCGCTGGTTTTACAAGAGGTGGTCTAACTACAGTACTTCAACCAGAAAGAAAACTTTCAGTTACTGATAGAAATACACTATACTCTTCTAAAGTAAATCCAATTGCAAATTTCCCTACAGTGGGAACAGTGATATATGGTCAAAAGACTCTTCAAGCTGCTGCATCTGCTCTTGATAGAGTAAATGTACGTAGACTACTGATTGCTCTTAAAAGATATATTATTCAAGTTTCTGGAAATCTAGTATTCGAACCAAATACGCAAGTAACTCGTAATAAATTCTTGAATGCTGTAAATCCATATTTAGCTTCAGTACAACAGCGTCAAGGTCTTTATAGCTACTCTGTAGTAATGGATGAAACTAATAATACACCAGATGTAGTAGATAGAAATGAATTAGTGGGTACTATATACATACAACCAACTAGAACTGCTGAATTTATACAACTTACATTTAATATATTACCAACTGGCGCAAGCTTTGCATAATAAAAAATAAATATGAATAAAAATACAATCGTAAGAGTTAAAGTGCCAGTTGCACTATATGAGACTCTCAAAGACAAAATACTAAATGAGGCATTTCCAAATCCAAGACAAGAGGCTTTTGGAATATTACAAACTTTAAGAGAATTTGGAGTATCAGATATTAAAATTCTAGAGTATATACTTGGAAATGTAATGAATGGATCTGAAGCTGAAGAGGCTATGAAATATGCATATGAAGAATTTATTGGAGATGATCTAGATGAAGCCATGATACATATAGCTAGTGGAGATAATTTCAAGACAAAATTAGATGGTAAACTGTGGACAGCTCAATATCATAATCATGAAGAAGGCGATCCTATTGAATTAAAAAGTGGCTCTGAAACTAAAAAGGGAGTAGTAAAAAAAGTTAGCCCAAATGGAGATATTACAATAGAATTAAATGAAGCTAAAAAGAAGCCATCTACTGGAATGACTAAGAAAGAGAAATCAGTAGTAGCTAAAAAAGCCAAAGCTGGAAAAGACATTGGTAAAGCAGGCAAAGGCTTTGATAAATTAGCCGCAAAAGCAGCAAAAGAATATGGTTCAAAAGAATCAGGACAAAAAGTAGCAGCTGCTGCAATGTGGAAAGCACAAGCAAAAAAAGCAAAGTAAAGATATTTATAATTAAATAACAACATAAAACTATAATAAAATGGCAGGAATTTTGGATCCCGCAGAAATCTTTTATACGGCATTTGAACCTACGGTAAGCAATAGGTTTATTATGTATATTGATGGCATTCCCTCATACATGATTAAAAAAGCATCAGCTCCTAGTGTTGAAATGGGAGAAATCAAATTGGATCATATTAATACTTATTTCAAGATAAAGGGTAAAGCTGAATGGAAAGATATTGAGCTTTCTCTTTATAATCCCATCAGTCCATCAGGCACCCAGGCATGTATGGAGTGGGTCCGATTGCATCATGAATCAGTTACTGGTCGTGATGGCTATTCTGACTTCTATAAGAAAGACATAACATTAGATATAGTAGGACCAGTTGGAGATATAGTAAGCGAGTGGATTGTGAAAGGTGCATTTATTAAGACATTCTCAGCTGGTAATTATGACTGGAGTACAACAGATCCAATTGAATTAACTCTGACTTTGGGTTATGACTACGCCATACTAAATTATTAATAAATCATTAACAATAGATATAAGAAGGAGCTCATCTTTTTGGTGGGCTTTTCTTATTTTATCTGATATTTATTATAGAATAGTCTGATCTCGTACATCATATTATAAATAAACTTATTGAGCCATTATAAAGTAGAGTCGTACGAGGACTTTATTTTATTTTGGCTCACTTTTATTTTATGGCATATGTTTATAGACACATAAGATTAGATAAAAATGAGGTATTTTATATAGGTATAGGTGGTTTAATTAAAGAAGATTATTATAGTAGAGCTTATCAAAAAAGCAAAAGAAATTCTCATTGGAATAATGTAGTAAATAGTACAGATTATATAGTAGAGATTATAAGTGATGAATGGCTAACTCCAGATGAAGCTAAAAATAAAGAAATTTTTTGGATTTCATACTACGGTAGAAAAGATTTGAAAAATGGAACTTTGGTAAATTTAACAGATGGGGGTGATGGAAATACGAATCTTTCGCAAGAATCTAGAAAAAAGATATCGATATCTTCATCAGGAGATAAAAATCCAAATAAAAGACCTGATATTAAAGAAAAACAAAGATTATCTCATATAGGAAAAAAAGAATCTGGAATAACGAAATATCGAAAAAGTTTAGCTCAGAAGATTGCACAAAATACTCCAGAGATGAAAAAGTTAAAAAGTTTAATTTTTAGTGGAGAAAAAAATTGTATGAAACGACTAGAATTTAAAGTGTTAGCATCAAAAAGAATGACTGATAACAATCACATGTCAAAACCTATTATGAATATAGAGACTAAAAAGATTTATAAGTCCATTAGTGAAGCTGCTCGTGAATTTAAAGTTCATAGAAGAAAGATTCGAGAAATGATAAATAGTGGACTTATAATAGAACTTAATACATAATCTTTTTAATCTCAAAAAGTTTATTTATAATCTATAAAGAAAAAATTTATATTCTAAATATTTATATAAAAAACAGTTGCACATGGCAGAACAGAAATTTGTAGTACCTACAGAAATAGTAGAATTACCAAGTAGAGGATTAGTTTATTCTAAAGAAAATCCACTATCTTCAGGTCAAATAGAGATGAAATATATGACAGCTCGACACGAAGACCTACTTACAAACGTGAATAATCTCAAAAGCGGCACGGCTATAGAGAAGACTCTTAAGGCACTAATCTCCTCAGATATTAACTATGATGATCTAATACTTGGTGATAGAAATGGACTACTCATCTCAGCAAGGATCTTAGCTTACGGCAAGGACTACCAATTTAAGTATCCACATCCAGAGACAGGAGAGGAAGAAGTCATCAACGCAGACCTTCAGACTATGGAATATAAAAAGATAGATGAGAGCCTATTCACAGGAAAAAATGAGTTTGAATTTACTCTGCCATTTTCAAAGAATAAGATCACATTTAAGCTACTTACAGTAGGAGACGATAAGCGAATTGATGAGGAAGCTAAAGGTCTAAAGAAAGCGCTAGGAACTGAGCCAGGAGCGATTAGTCTACGCATGAAGCACCAGATCACATCAATAAATGGAGATTATAATGCAAAGACAATACGCGAATTTGTAGATACAGCGTTGATGGCAAAGGATTCTGTAGATCTAAGGAAGTACATAAACTCGATCACGCCAGATATATCAACGAAGATCACCATAAAATTCAAAGACGGACAGGAGGCCGAGGTAGATCTTCCGATGACTGCCCAGTTCTTTTTTCCAGGTACAGAACTCTGATCCTATAGAGTACCAGCACTGCCCGTTCTTTCCAGGACCAGAGTACAGATCTCTTATGATGACGGAAGTTTTTGAATTAGTTTATCATGGAAATGGAGGATTTAGCTGGCAGAATGTCTGGGATATGCCGATTTCACATAGGAAGTTCAGCCTTAAGAAGATCAATGAGTTCTTAGGAAAGGTTCAAGAACAGCGCAACCAGCAGTCACAGACGATAACCGAGAAGACTGATATGAAGAAGTTCAAGATGTCTGATGATACAAAGAATGCGATGGTTAAACCCCCAGATTTTGTTTCTAAAGCGCGAGCTAAAAAGTAGTCATGTCTGATATTTATACCTATACACATTAGCAGATGGCGAACGAAAATATAAATCAAGGACCTGATCCAAAACAGCTCAGAGAAGCGTTTGACTTCTATAAACAACTTGCTCAGGCTTCTGGTGATCTAACTACAAATACTAAGGAGACACTAAGTGAATTGAAGAAAGTGGCTTCTGCAGTTGAAAAGATTCGCTCTTCGTATGATATAACAAAAAAGAGCGCCCTTGATATTAAGAGTATAGAGAATAGTATTTATGAAGTTAAAACAAAGAGTAGAACTGTTGATAGTAGATTAAAAGACATTAATGAACAAGTTAGAAAATCAGCAGAAAAGATAGCAGGACAAGAGAGAGATATACTTGACAAAATAGAAAAAGCATCTAGTCTTAGGTTAAAGTTAGGAACAAAAGAGTATGATAGACAACAAAAGCTTATAGGAACATATCATTCTCAACTAGATGTACTAAATAGCACTATTGATTCAACACAAGCTGAAGCTCTGGCTCTATTTAAAGTCCAAATGTCTCTACAAGAGCAGCTTAAACTAAGAGAGCTTCAGGTAAATCAAGCAAAAGATGCAGAAAAAATAAGAGGTAAGGAGCTAAGATTGACAGATAGAATTGCCGGGTCTATGAAGGACAATTTTGGCATCATGACTAAGTATTATGAGGAGCTCAATAAGCAGATAGACAGAAGAATAGATGGTGAAACAACAGAGATAAATAGATGGAAGATACTCAAGACATCTGTAAAAGAAGCACTCAGTGATCCAATGATTCAATTTGGTCTTGTAATGAAAGCCCAGAATGCGATATGGGATGGTATAAAAAAAGCTTTTAGTTTTATAGTAGACATTGCCAAGAAGGCATATGATTTACTTATTGGTTGGAATAGTCAAATATTTGAATTTGCTAAGAATCTTGGCATAGGAGAACAGGCTGCAAGAGGGTTACAGAATTCTTTTCTTGATATGGCAAACACATCAGGAGATCTATTCTTTAATACAAAACAACTTAGAGAGGCCTATTCAACTCTTACTGAAGCATCAGGTCTTTTTTTAGACAATAATAAAGAGACAACAGAGACAGCTGCAATACTACAAAGACAGTTTGGTTTAACAGCAGAACATTTTGGGTCTATAATGGACAATTCTGCTTTGAGTGGGAAATCCTTTAAAGACACGTATTATACCATAGATGCTATAAGACAAGTAGAAGGGAGCAGAACAAAATCATTGATGTCCCAAAGACAGATGATGAATGAGATGGCTAAAGTATCTTCATTGGTACTCTTAAATTTCAAAGGCAATGTTCCAGCTCTTGCAGCAGCAGTAGTAAAGGCACATGCCTTAGGACTTTCATTAGATCAAGTTAACGCAACAACAAATGGATTTCTTGATTTTGAAACTAGCATAGGTAAAGAATTTGAAGCTCAGCTTATTACAGGAAAAGATCTTAATTTACAGAGGCTAAGGTACCTTTCACTTACACACGATACAGCTGGATTAATGGCAGAGATAGGAAAGAGGATTCCTAGTATGCTTGAGTTTGAGAAGATGAATACTATCGAAAGACAATCATACGCAGAAGCTATGAATATGTCTGAAGAGAGCTTGGCAGAGATCATAAAAAAGCAAGAATTAGTACATAAATATGGTATAGCAGAAAATGCAACTGCAGGAGAAACTTATAATACTTTAATTAAGCAGCATAAAACGCAAGATCAAATAGTAGATATATTAGGAAAGCAGGCTGCAGAGCAGGACAGATCAGCATCAATAGCAGACAGGTGGAATAGTATAGTTGATAATATCAAAGATACTTTAGGTAGAATGCTCGAAGGGGAGCTAGGTGGGATAATAAAAAGTTTTCAAGATATGTTACAAAATTCAGGTTTTGTACATAATATGATAACAAAAATTCAAGGGGTGGTACATACAATATCAGACTTTATAAAAGATTTACCAAAAAATATGGCAAATGTACTTCATTCAACTGCAAAGTGGCTATGGATATTGGCTGGAGTTCAAGCTGCAATAGGGGCTAGTTTAGTAGGATTGGCATTTGTAACAGGGGGAGCAACTGCCGGAGCGGGTGCTGGATTATTAATAGGAGCAGCAAAGACTGCGGCTGTAGCTGCAGCAGCTGGATATGCGGCTGGAGAAATAGAAACTTTAAGTATTTCCCCAGCAGCTGCAGCTAACCAAGTAGGTTTTAGAGATAATACATCAGCAGCCACACCATCTACTACGCCTACTCAAAATAGAGTACAACCAGTAACAATTCAATTAACTAGTACTATACAACAAGAAGGTCATAAAGTAGGACAGGCTAATCAGACCGTGTATTATAATTTACCAGCAGCAGATAGTACAAATACTCATCCATATCATACTGGAGGTCAAACAGGCGCATCTCAAACAAAATATTAGTAATATAATGGCACTTATAAATCTACAAACTAAATACACATCTTTAAAATTTTCACAAGATCAAAAAGGAGGAGGTTATTCTGGACAGCCATATGTGAAATTTAATAATAGCGGCTCTGCTGATGTTGGAGGCATTACTATAAAAGCGGATATTGGGACATTAGTAGATTTTCCTATTAGAGGAGGTACATACCCTTCAAGAGAAATAGACACGCAGAGGATTAAGGCATTTTTAAATGATCCAGTAAAAGGTAAAATATTTTTAGATAAACAGAGAACTTTACAATTTACAAATCCTAAAATGGAAACTGGTCCTAGTTTTATAGATTCATATAATTCACAAACTTTGCCTGGAATTGTAGAAAATACTCGAGTATATAGTGTAGATAATCTTTTAGGTCAAGTTAAAATACAGGGCACCGGAGGACATCTTACAAGAGTGGGCAGTGTTAATTTTGGTGCTAGAGATCAATACTATGCAGATACAGTAGGATTTCAAAATATATCTAATGATGCAGTAAATAATAGATTATTATTACTTACTAAATTAAAGATTAGCAATATGACTACTGCACCTACTACAGTATTTAATGTGCCAATAATAGATCTAGCACTTGCTAAAAGTTTAGGTATTTCTATAACTGCAAATACACTATTTAATTATCCAGGTGGACCAAATTCAGGGTATCAATCTGGAAATACAGTAATAAAAAGAGCATTTGATACTACTATAAATTTAATAGGTAGTAATATGACATATGCTCAAATTGCACAACAGACTCCTGTAAAAGGCAGCAAGGATTTTACTAAAACAGAACCTTATACTAATACAGGCTCTATGCAAAAACGCATAGGAGTATATAATGTTTCAGAGACTTCAGGATCAAGAAATGATGTTATAAATTTACGATATCCACAAGCTATAAATCCTATAGATGGAGATGATCCTTATAAAATAATGGCTAGTATATTTAAAATACCAAAGACTGATAGTATAAAATTTGGATTTGAGTGTGTAGATAATGATCATCCAAATAACTATGTGGCCCTTATATTTAGAGTACTATTATCTAATGGATTTACAGACTCAAATTCTGCAGTACTAAATTCTTTTAGATATTATGGTAGAGGAGAAGAATTTTATACTTATCAAGGATTTTCAAGAAGTATATCATTTTCTTTTAAAGTAGCAGCATTTAGTGCAAGTGAACTACAACCTCTATATAATAAACTTAATTATTTAATATCTCAAGTCTACCCAGATTACTCTACTAATGGAAATCAGACTATGAGAGCGCCTCTAGTAAAAATTACTTTAGGGGACTATTTATATAGAGTACCTGGATTTTTAGAAAATGTAAATATCACTGTAGACAATAGTATACCTTGGGAAATAAATATAGATGATAAATCTAGTTTACAAGAATTACCACATGTTTTAGATGTGTCTATAACTTTTAAACCTATACATGATATATTACCAAGTAGATCAACGCCAGATTCTATTACTAATTTAATTACAAATGGTACAAAACAGGGATTTTTACGATCTAAATTAGATGTTTATCCAAAATAAATCAACAAACTCCTACTCCTACTCCTATTACTCAAACTCCTATTCCAGAAATACCATTATAATTACCTATAATTAATATAAAACAATGATAAATAGATATCAAAATATATTAACAATAAAGAGCGATCCAGTAGATCCTAGATCAAAATCTATATATGTAAATGCTATATATCCAGATATTCCTCTGTCTGATAATGATATTTATGTTATTACTGTATTAGGAGATAGAATGGATGTTATGTCAAATAATATCTATGGAGATCCTGGATATTGGTGGGTAATCGCATCTGCAAATTCATTATCATGTGATAGTGTTTTCCCTCCAATAGGAGTACAATTAAGACTTCCTTCAGATATTAGATCAATAGTAAATAATTATAATCAAATAAACACAGTAAGATAAGTTATGCCTACAGCAGATTTAGAGCAAATATGTAATATTGCAGGTTATTCAATATACCCCTGGGCTGCAAATCAGCTTAAAAAAAGAAGTGAAAAACTTTCTGAAAAGAATAGAAGTCAAGAAGATCTAATCTATTTTGCAAATAAAAATTCTTGGATAAGAGTAGTGTCTTCAGTTGATTTAATTGAAAATGAATCAGTCGATAATCCAGGCGCCTCTATTACTAATCAACAAAAATCCCCTCTTTATAAAAATTATGAAGATATAATAGGCGACACATTACCAAATGAGAGCAGTCTTGCTGAAAAATTTGTATTATATGGAGGTACTTCACAATATACAATAAAACCACCTCTTACAGATGGATCTATGAATCTTAGATATGGTCTAGGTGGATCATATGGCATGCTTGGAGATAGTGAAATTAAAAAGTATGGTTATAGACCTATGCCAGGTATTACTAGTATGACAGTGGAGTCTACTGGTAAAATGGGATCGCTTAGGACTGTAAATATAAATCTTAAAGTTTGGGATAAATCACAGCTTGATATTATAGACGTACTATATTTTAGACCAGGTTTTACAATTCTTATAGAGTGGGGTCATACAAAATATTTTGATAATTTAGGGAAATTAAATTCATCAGAGATGTTTATGATTGGAAATCCTTTTAAATCTGATTGGACTAAAGAGGAGCTAATGATCAAAATAAATACAAATACTCAAAAATCTTTAGGGAATTACGGCGGATTTCTTGCAACTATAACTCAATTTAATTTTGCCATGACTTCAGAGGGTGGCTATGATTGTACTATAAAAGCACTTGCATTAGGTGCAGTTATGGATAATATGAAAATTAATCATCCTGGTATGACAAGAGCCTATGAAAATCAACTTAAAGATTATTTAGATAGAAGAAGAAAAGCAGAGACGGCTCAGGCAGAAGCGCAAGTAGCTGCTAAAAGACAAGATGATTTAGCAAAAGCAATAGGTGATTTGAATAATACGAATAATTTATGGGCTCAATCACAAATATCTGACCCTTTTCAAAATTTATTATTTCATACAGGTCATATCATAACCCCACAAGATGTTGAAAAAATTAATAATACAGAAGAAGTTATTGAAGAAACTAATAGAAAAGCAGTCGATTTTTATAATAAAAATCAAAATACTTTTAATAATGATTATAAACAATTTGGATATGCTCAAGCTATAAGTAAATTAACAAAATTATATGCACAACAAAATAAACCTAATGAAGCACTTTTAAGAATATATAAATCAATAGCTCAAGAAGAAACAGATACATGGATCTCAAAATATGAATTTAGTAAATCTGCAAATAATCAATCATCTACAGCAGATGAAGATATAGCATATTATATAAGAGGAGAGGGAAATCCTCTTATAAATAATGCAATATTTTTTAAAAATATAAATAATGATATAAATGGTAAATATATAGCACCAAAACAATTTAATTCATTATCTAATGATATATATGTAACTTTAGATATTCCTAGATTACTTGGATTATTAAAAGTAACTAGTCCTAATGCAAATGCTTTTACAAATACTATTCAAACATTTGGACATGATATTTCTGCTACGCTTTTAGGTAATTTTCATACAAAGGCTATAGAATATGGTCCAGATAAAAAGTATGCTATAGGTATTGCTATACCTATGAATATAGATAATCCTAATAGTATTTATGATGCATATAATAATTCAAATACAAGATATAAAATTGAAGCTATATATTCTAATATAAATGGGAAATCTAGATCTAATTTATTTTCATATATAGAATTATCAGCTATTGACCCAAATGTACGAATATATTTAGGAGGCCCTGGACTGCCTGGAACATTAAAAGCATTAGCCGATTTATCATTAATAAAAACTGTAGAAGGACCTCAGCCTTTATCAGAGAATAAACCAGTAGATGATTATAATAAATCTATTTCAGCCGCACAAAAAGATTATGATAAAGATATAAAAGATAAAACAAAATCTATAAATGCTAAATATAATATAGAACAATTTAAAAGCGCTATAGAATCTGAATCTGCTATTGAGCTTATGCTTAAATCAATAATGCTATATGTATATAATAATCCAAATCAAAGTACTATAAAAAAAGAAATACAAAATCAATTTTATAAAGATTTATTTTCTGAAGGTGCATATTCAACTATATTTCCTGATGGAATATTCCCTACAGTAGATCAAATAAAAGCTGAATTGACTGATGATGTATATAGTAAATACATAAATGGAGGATTAGATGAAAAAGAGAGATTAAAAATAAATACCTATTATGGAAATAGCAGATATTTAATGAGTGGAGAAAATGCTTTTGATGTAACTGGAAATAATCCAACATTAAAAAATCATTATAATGATATGAAACCAGTAGATTTTGAAATATTATTTACTCTTTTTACCGCTGGATATGATGAATCTTTAAATTTGGAAGTGCCAGATAAAGACACTAAACAGTCTATTTATATTACCTTAGGATCTTTTCTTATGATGCTAAATCACACTGGTATTCTTTATAATAGATCAAATTATAATAATGAAGTCATAACTCCTATGGCATATATAGATTTTAATCCAGAGACTAATTTCTTTTTAAGTAATAAAAAACAATTTTCGATAGACCCAGAAAAATTTTTAATACGTTTTACAGGAGATAAAAGTGACTATGATAGTCTATTTGATAAAGATATTCTTTCAAGTAATGGAACTATATCCTATAAAAAAACTATACAAAATACTAATGGAAAAAATGAAGAGCAGGAATTTAATCAGACAATCTTTGATCCAGAGACTGATAATATTATAAATCAATATCTACCATTACAAAATAGCGAATACGGCGAGCCTCAAACAGATGGTTATGTTGGTAAATTCATGAATATTTTAGTTGATATTAATTATCTTTTAAAAACTATATCAGGATATGCTAAAGCAAGCGATAATCATGAGGTGTATTTTCAGTCTATTATACAGACTATAATAGTAGATTTAAATAAATATCTTGGAGGAATAAATGCATTTAGATTAGCGTATAATGATAATGCTAATTGCTATATTATAGTAGATGATCAAGTAAATGGCGCAGCAGATACTTCTATAACTACACACGGTATTTGTATAAATTATGATAAAAATAATGATACTGCATTTGAATTGCCAATTTATGGAGTTGGTTCAATAGCTAGATCTTTTGAATTAAGAACTGATATAAGTAATAAAATTTCAAATTTAATATCCATTGCAGCAAATCCAGTGCCGGGGAGTCAAGTAAGTCTTTCAAAAGATACTTCAGATTTTGGGATATATAATTACGGGACGCGGGATAGATTTAAAAATGAAATTGGAGATGCTCAAAATTTAAGAAATTTAAATAGTAATACTCAACCTACTGATAGATTTAGCAGAGCAGAACTAGCAATAAATTTTGATAAAGTAGTAAGAACTATATATGGAGCTAAAGTAAATAGTAATGATAATCAGCCATTTTCTTTAACAGATGATGTAAAAAATAGGGCTTTAAATTACTATATAGAAAAAATGGCGCATATTAGAAATCAAGAGTCTGGTAATGTACATGCGATGATAATTCCAGTAAGAGTAAATATAACTATGGATGGAATATCAAGTCTATATCCATTTCAATTATTTACTATAGATGAGGGGCTGCTGCCATATAGATATAGTAGATCAAAATTAAGTACTCAAAATTTTCCAAAAAGAGTTGCATTTTCAATAGGCAGAATATCTCATAATTTTCAAAATAGTGAGTGGACTACTACTATAGATGGATTTATGACTATACTTAGAAATAGTGATGCATATACATCTGTAAGATCTAAATCTGGTACAATACCGCTTCAAAAACAGACTGCTATTATTCAAAATAATATAGTATCTGCATCAAATGTAAGTGTAAATGATATTATAAAAAATACCTATATTCCAGCACAAGATAGAGCGTTACCTAATATTTCTAAAGGTATAAAAATATTAATGCAAGCTCAAGCTCAATTTGAAGGATTTGGAGATAAAATTACAGTAGCTTATAGAACAAAAAATCCAGGTAATGTAGGCACAGATACTAGTAAGAATATTATAACATCATATCCTACATTAGAGGATGGTATAAAAGCACAATGGAATCAGGTATTAAAAGGAGCTTTAAATAATACATCAGGGATCTATAGATCAAATATGACTTTATTTGAATATCTATCTAAATACGCGCCGTCGTCGTCGCCAGGAAATGATCCTGTATCATATACTAAATTTGTTATTGGGTATTTTAAATCTAATAGATATGATATAAATCAATATACTACATTACAACAAATAAATAATTTAATATAATATGCCACTAAGATATTATCCATCTGCAAGAGTAATACCAAATCAAAAGACTACTGGAGGAGATTTTATTCTAAATGGTCAATCTTTTGTAGGTCAGTACTATTTAACATATGACGGCTCAGCATATTCAGGACCAGATCCTCTCACAGGACCAGGCGAGAAATTAACTCCTAAAACGCAAATATTAAACTCTCCAGCTCTATTAAATCTTGCGAGTAGTAATACACCTCAATCAGTAATAAATGCAATATCGTCTACTAATTCATCTACAAAGACAATAAATCCAACTCAGACGTCTAATGCAAATGCAAATGGCCCAGTGCCATACTATCCATATATTTTAGATAGTGATTATATAAGAGGTTATATTATTAGATATTTTGCTAAGAAAATAAATAATAAGGGCTATGTTATAGAAATATCACCAGAAGAGTACAGCTCTATAAATAATGGTACTACTCCATATGATATAACCTTGTGGCAGACAGCTTCTATTTTTTGGAAATTAACTGGACCACTTAATACTATAAGAATATCTCAATTTGATTCTAGAGCTGGGATCATAGATACAAATAAAAGATTAACAGAGACTTTAGATATTACGTTTTTAGGTATAAAAGATTTTATAAATGGAAAGTATGATAAATATGCTAGACCAACAACTTAAGAGATAGATAGATAAAATTTGATATTATAATGTAAATTCTATTAAAGGTTATGTATGTATTTTATTATAGAAACGTCTGATCAGCTTTCAAGGCTGGAATCAAGTGATGTTTGTTTTATTCAAGTAATACCCTCTTCAGAAAAAAGTCATCCTGCGCTTACTAGATGCTCACTGGTCTATTATAATAATGGCAGCAAAGGTTACATATTCCCTGTAAACCACAGCGAAGGATTTAGCTTAGAAATAGCCCAGATTCAATCTTTTATAAATTCACACAAGAAAGTCTATTTACTCGATAAAAAATTCCACTCTTACTTTCTAGATCTTAATAATACTGTAGATTTAAATTTTATAAGACTAGATCAGGGGATAGAAGAAAATAAGCTTGAGTGTGATACAGTAATACATCGGGATTTTTATTATAATAGAGCCCCATCACAGTATATAAATGAACTTATACCAATCACAAAGCATTATGAAAAATATGAGTGTTTATATAAGAAAGTAGAAAATTTATTTGATTTAGAAAGAGATTATGAAATATTAAATAAGGCCTCATATTTATATAATTGGGTTGAGACTCAGGGTATTGCAGTAGACAGTTCTAAATTAATTAGCACATATCATCTTACTACTCCAAATCTGCTAATAAAGGATAATATAGTCTATTCATATTATAATATGTATAATACTACTGGTAGACCATCAAATTCATTCTCAAATATAAATTTTGTAGCAGTACCTAAAACTCCAGAATTTAGAGAGTGTTTTATTCCTAGATTTGATTATTTAGTAGAATTTGATTTTGATGCATATCATCTTAGGCTAATAGCGCAGTTAATAGACTATAAATTTACAAATCCTCAAGAGTCTATACATACTCAATTAGGAAAATTATACTTTTCAAAAGATGAACTTACACAAGAGGAGTATAATAAATCTAAAGAAATTTCATTTAAACAACTATATGGGGGTATTGATGATCAATATAAAAATATAGAATTTTTTTCTAGATTAGACTATTTTATAGAGAATTCTTGGAATATTTATAAAAGAAATGGTTCTTATATATTACCTACTGGAAAATTATTAAGAAAATCTCAAGAAATAAATAAGCTTAAGCTTTTTAATTATATTATACAAAATCTAGAGACTAAAAATAATATTTTTAAAATAGAAAAAATAAAAAATTTTATCGAATCTAAAAAATGCAAAAGTAAATTAGTACTAATTACCTATGATGCATTTCTTTTTGATTACTCTATAGATGATGGCAAAGAATTTTTAATAGAGATAAAAAAAATACTATGTGAAAATGGCTTTGCAGTAAAACATAAATACTCTAAAAATTATAATTTTTAATAAAATTAATATATTTATAGATATATAAATAATAAAATAATGATAAAATTAATTTCTTTCTTAAAAGAGGAAAACATACTAATTCCAAGACGTTCCTCAGAAGAACGTGAAAAGAATTATAAAATTTCAATTCAAAAGAAAATACAACAGTATATAAAAGATGGGTCTAAAGGTGATTTAGATTTAACTAATACCCCTATAACTTCACTACCAGATAATTTAAAAGTAGGAGGGGATTTATATTTAAGTGGTACTAAAATAACTTCACTACCAGATAATTTAAAAGTAGGAGGGGGTTTATATTTAAGTGGTACTAAAATAACTTCACTACCAGATAATTTAGAAGTAGGAGGGGGTTTATATTTAACTAATACCTCTATAACTTCATTACCAGATAATTTAAAAGTAGGAGATGATTTATATTTAACTAATACCCCTATAACTTCACTTCCAGATAATTTAAAAGTAGGAGATGATTTAGATTTAAGTGATACCCCTATAACTTCACTACCAGATAATTTAGAAGTGGGGGGACATTTAGATTTAAGAGATACTCCTATAACTTCACTACCAAATAATTTAAAAGTAGGAGGGGGTTTATATTTAACTAATACCCCTATAACTTCACTTCCAGATAATTTAAAAGTAGGAGGGGGTTTATATTTAACTAATACCCCTATAACTTCACTACCAGATAATTTAGAAGTAGGAGGGAGTTTAGATTTAAGTAGTACTAAAATAACTTCACTACCAGATAATTTAAAAGTAGGAGGGAGTTTAGATTTAAGTAATACTCCTATAACTTCACTACCAGATAATTTAGAAGTAGGAGGGAGTTTATATTTAAGTAATACTCCTATCTCAAAAAAATACACTAAAGAAGAAATTAAAAATATAATAATTCAACAAGGTGGAGATATTAAAGGGACTATTTATAAATAATAAAATAATGATAAAATTAATTTCTTTCTTAAAAGAGGAAAACATACTAATTCCAAGACGTTCCTCAGAAGAACGTGAAAAGAATTATAAAATTTCAATTCAAAAGAAAATACAACAG
>Ga0208499_1000062_pt1 | contig 48297 bp, 43 predicted proteins | sample CryBogCBE07Jul09_FD_185504 | JGI IMG/M metagenome (GOLD analysis project Ga0208499, IMG submission 185504) | Freshwater microbial communities from Crystal Bog, Wisconsin, USA - CBE07Jul09 (SPAdes) (version 2) | ecosystem: Environmental > Aquatic > Freshwater > Lake | place: Crystal Bog... | reverse complement strand
GTAGTTGCTATGGTTGAAGACGAAGGAGCAGCTTTAGGTGCCGCTATTCAAGCAGCATGGTGTCATGCAAATAAGGACAGTATAAAACATATTCCACTCATTCACTTCACACGGGGTGTTGTAGCAGTAAATGAGAAAACACGCTGCAAGCCAAACAAGCGTAAACACGCACAGTATTTAAAGCTGCAAGTTTTACACGAGCAACTAAGCCTGACTTTGCGTCCTTTATTTAAGGCGCACAAAGCTCTGAGAGCTTAGTTGTTTGTTTGCTGCTTTATGAAGTGGAAAGTCTTTACGAGATTTACTAAGCGGTCGCGTAGTAAAACATCTTCTTCTTCAGAAGTCTTTTTGTAAGCGGAACCTTCTGTGATACGTTCTGCTAATTCCATACTTACTACATAAATGTAGCCATTTTTAAGAAAGAGCATGTTTCCGCGTTTTGCGACTGGAGGCTGAGTTGGTTCTGCTAAACGGGGTGTAGTTGAGGCAAACATTGAACCACCAGGAATAGTGATGAAAGTAACGAGCGATCCATCATTGAGTGTAGGAAGGTAGCGACCGTTAGGTTCAATTTTTAGTCCTCTATAGATTGATGCAAAATCTGGTAATACGAAATCGTGGAAGAAATACTGTAGGTAGTCTTTCGTACCTTTCACTGAAAGTTGCCATGACTGTGTCGCATCAAGTTTGAACGTTGCGATACTGATATGAGTTGTATAATCATCTCTAAAGGTAACAACTCGTGCGGTATCGGTGAGTCGTCCACCTAGCTCTGTGAGTACGGGTACTTTAAGGTAGTAAGCACCGGTTGGTGAAAAATAAACACCGTCTGAAATCTTACCTTGTAGATTAGTAGGTTGTTGGGCTTGTGTTTGAACAGGTGGCAGAGCAATAGCATCTGTTGAGCTACTTGTTGCTGTAGAAGAACTGCTAGGAGCATTAAAATGGATATCTGGTAATGCTGCGCTAGCGGCTGGCTGGCTCTGTGCAAAGCTGCAAACGGCTGGTGTTAAAATAAGCAAAGCAAAAGCGAGATATTTCATGTTACAGAGGTTTAGTGATAAACAACTCTTTGTCAGCTTTCAAGCCAGCTTACACCAAAGATTTACAGGAATATCTTCAGGCCTACTTTGAGCACTTAGACCCGCTTCACTGAGGCACTGAATCCATGCTTTGCCTTGGTCGGGTAAGCGATCTTTTAATAATGATCCTATTTGCTTTCTACGCTGCTGAAAAATGCCACGTATGAGCGCTTTTGTCTCAGGTTTGAAAAGGTAGGGACTGTCTTTTTTAACGAGATGTAACAGGTAAGACTCAATATCTGGCTTAGGGTAAAAACAGGCAGCTGCCACCTTATGACCCGGTGCTATCGTATAGGCAGATTGGACAAAAATAGAAATCGCTCCAAATGTCTTCGTGCCAGGTTTTGCACAGTAACGCTGAGCAGCTTCATGTTGAAGCATGAGAACCATTCTTTCAGGTAATATTTCTTCTAACACAGCATCAAGCCAAGGTGTTGAAATTGCATAGGGTAGATTTGCTACTATTTTGTATGGGCTTGATTTAAAATCGGCGAGAGGATGGTCAATGGCGTCTGCGTTTAACAGATGAAAGGTGTTACTGAATTGCTTAGCTAGGGTAGTTGATAAATGCGTATATAAAACGGGATCTTTTTCTACAGCCCATACGTGTGCACCTTGGTTTAAGAGTGCTCTGGTTAAAGTTCCAAGACCGGGTCCAACTTCAATCACGGTATCTCCTGAAGTTATCTGAGCTAATTCAAGTGATTTACGTACGATATTTCCATCTATGAGAAAATTTTGTCCTAAGGAATGTTTTGGTCTATGGCCCAGCTGTTCCAAAAGTTTTACTGTTTCGGAAGGGGAAAGAGGAGAGCTGTCGTTTGGCTGTGCCATGGTTTACTTAATGGGCGCAAAGTTACGGGTTTAAGACAAGCTGACTTTTATGGGCTTAGCCATTTTAATCAACTAAGACACTTGCCGAAAGCTCAAGTTTTGAGCGTACTAAACCTATAATTATGAGCGCAATTGATGATTTGAAACAAACGATGGCAAGGCTCAGGGCTAAAGAGGGTGGATGTCCTTGGGACCAAGAGCAGACACACCAGAGTTTAACGCGCTGTTTAATTGATGAGTGTAGCGAGCTACTTGAAACGATAGATCGACTTGATATGCCGCACATGCGTGAAGAACTGGGTGATGTGCTTATTCAAATTGTCTTTCACGCGCGGATAGCAGAAGAAGCTGGTTTGTTTAATTTTGATGATGTTGCACGTGATATTAATGAAAAATTAATCAGACGCCATCCACATGTTTTCGGTGAGAAGAAAATAGCGACTTCGGATCAAGTTTTGACGCAGTGGGAGCTGATTAAGTTAGAAGAAAAGAAAAGTAAGGGAATTGCTCCACAAGCTTCAGTTTTTAAACCACTCCCTCCTCGTTTACCTGCACTCATGTTTTCAGAGGCTATATGGAAGCAGATCAAAAAGAAGCAATTACCTTACGAAGGAATTGTAGATAAATCTGTAATTGATAGTTTAAGTCGTGAGCTTACAGATGAGTCACTAGGTAAGCACTTATTTGAATTAACCAGTGCTGCTCAGGAAAAAGGACTAGATCCTGAAGGTGCTCTTCGTAGGTATGCTGATAAGATTGCAATGAGTATAGAGGCTAAGAGTAGTACAAAAGCTAACTAACGATTGTGCCTGAATTAAGAACAGTACCGAAAGAAATCATTGAGACATGGTGGCTTCCTTTTGGAAATCACTTAAGTTTAGAGAGGCGCTGTTCTACTTATACACTCAGAAATTATCGCCAGGCATTTGATGATTTTTATTTTTGGCTTAGCGATTCTGGTATGTGGAGTGGTGGGTTGGATAATCTGACTAGTCGTGTGATGCGTGATTTTGTAATTGAAGCGCAGCGCAGATTTGATCGTAGAACGCTTCATAACCACGTTTCTGGACTTAGAACTTTCTTTAGATTTTGGATAAAAAATAAAACGCTTACACGTAATCCATTTATTGGTGTACCGCTACCTAAGTTGGAAAAGCGCCTTCCAAAATTTTTAACGGAAGAACAGATTACATTACTTTTAAAAGGTCCTCAGTTACTCCTTGAAAATCAAACCATAGACCCCTACGTAGCTTGGTTAGATCGTTTGATTCTAGAGCTACTCTACGGAGCTGGCCTTCGTATCAGTGAACTCACTGGACTTAAGCATGGCTCAATTGATCGTAGTGCAGGTGTGGCGCGTATATTAGGTAAGGGAAAGAAGGAGCGCCTATGTCCCCTAGGGAGTGTTGCGCTCGCTGTCTTGGATCACTTTGTGTCACAGTTTAGTGTTCCGCATGCAGAAACTGATTTTGTTTTAGTGACGCAAAAAGGTAAGCCAATTGGTCCTCGGTATGTTCAATTGATGATGAAACGGTATTTACAATTAGCGGGTCTGCCTCTTGATATGTCTCCCCATAAGTTAAGGCATGCTTACGCGACTCATTTACTTAATGCGGGAGCAGATTTACGACTTGTCCAAGAACTATTAGGGCATGCTCGGCTTGCTACAACGCAAGTTTATACGCATGTAAGTGTTGCGCGCTTAAAGGATATTTATCAAAAAGCTCATCCGAGAGCCTAAAACAGATTCTCTTGTTTAATGGCGTTACTTCATCAAAAACCTATCTCGTATGCGTATCTTAATTATAGAAGATGAGAAAAAAATCGCCAGTTTTATAAGAAAAGGACTACTCGAAGTAGGTTTTAATCCAATCGTTATACATGATGGTCTTGAGGGATTGAACTTAGCAACTCATGAACGATTCGATGCTCTTATTTTAGATATTATGGTGCCAGGCAAGGATGGATTAAGCGTCCTTAAAGAATTAAGATCTAAACGCAATAGTGTTCCAGTAATACTTCTAACGGCTAGAGGAGGTGCGCAGGATCGAATCGAGGGGCTTAATTTAGGAGCAGATGACTATCTGCCAAAACCATTTTTAATTGAAGAATTGATTGCTCGTTTGCGGGCTGTTTGGCGTAGGCACTCAGGTGAGGGATTAACACTATTATCTGTGGGTGATTTAACGCTAAATTTAACTACGCGAGAAGTTACAAGAGCTAAAACTAAAATAGAATTAACAACGCGTGAGTTTATTCTTTTAGAGTATTTAATGCGGATACCAGGACGCGTGTGCACGCGCACGCAATTGTGTGAACAAGTATGGGGTTATCATTTTGATACCTCAACTAACGTAGTTGATGTGGCGATTCAAAGATTACGTAAAAAAATTGATGATGAATATGAAATGAAGTACATACACACTGTGAGAGGCTCTGGTTATTGTTTTAAATTGAAATCATGAAAAACTGGTCCCTTAAGTGGAAGATTACCCTCTGGTCCTGTACTCTAAGCGGTATAGCAGTACTACTTTTCGCCTCTGTAGCTCTTTTAAGTTTATACTTTGTTGAGGTTAATGCTGTTGATGTTCGTTTGAAAGCAGAGTCCAAACGTGTATTCGATGAATTGCATGAAATAAAAGTGGATGATGCTAAGCAAGTACAACAGGCCATTACTGAAGGAGCACCCCTTGTTTATGGTTATATCTATAGTGTGGATAGTTCAAACGAGGTGTATTCATTTCCTCAGTCACTCATGGATCAGGCTTTGAAAGTAAAAACTAAGTCGGGGTTTTTTACTTTAGATTTACCACGTGTACACTTACGGATAGGGGAGTTTACTCTAGGGCGAGAGCATCTTTATTTAGCATCTAATCTAAGAACTATTAGAGAATTAGTTGAAGATTTGCAGACGGCTTATCTTTGGGCTATGCCGGTAATTTTAATAGGAGTTGCTCTCGGTAGTAGATGGATAGCTTCCCAAGCCTTAAAGCCGATAGTAGACATTACACAGGTAGCTGAAAAAATTACCGTAAATAGATTAAATGACAGGTTAGTTCCTGCGTTAGCAAACGATGAAATTGGGCACCATATTGAAGTGCTTAATAACATGTTTGATAGATTGAGTAAGAGTTTTGATATGGCGCTTCGCTTTTCTGCTGATGCCTCTCATGAGTTGAGGACACCACTTACTATTATGCGTGGTAATTTAGAAATGGCAGTTAGGTCGACTGAGTTTTCAGATTCTCAGAAACATATTTTACATGATTTACTCGAAGAAACGGTGCGTCTACAGAAGATCTCAGATGATTTGCTTTTGTTGGCGAATTTAGATGCTTCAGAAAAGACTAAATTGTCTTTTTCTAAAATAGATTTAAGCAATTTGGTGAGTGAACTTTCAGAGGACCTAGAGCTTCTCTCTAGTGCACGAAATATTCATGTAAGTGTCGCTATAGAGCCTGATATCAGTATTAGTGGTGATAGTATACTTCTAAGACGAGTAATATTAAATTTAATAGATAATGCTGTTAGGCATAACCGTGAGAAAGGTGAAATAAAACTTAGTCTTTCTCGAAATATGTCTATGGCAAAATTTAGTATTTCAAATACTGCTAATCCAATACCATATAAACATTGGGCTCAGTTATTTGACCGTTTCTTCAAAGTAGATGAATCTCGTGAGCGTGAAAATGGCGGTAGCGGACTTGGTTTGAGTATTTGCCAAGAGATCGTCATTAAACATAAGGGATCAATAAGACTCGTGAGAAGTGATGATTCTATGACTGAGTTCTGCTTTGAGATTCCACTGCAGGCTTAGTTGTAAGACTTCAATTCTAACAAAATTGTAATGTTTGAGTAGTATCTGATTTAATAATTATGTGTTATTATAACTGAGTAATTAGAATAAGTATTTTGTTAAAATTAAAATTATGAAAAAAATTATCTTCGGATTAATCGTTGTTGGCTTATTAAGTACTACATCGCATCTCGTGCGTGCAGAGGATTCAGCAAGTCAAGCTGACTTGAAAGCTCGTGCAAAGATATCTGAAGCGCAGGCCAAAACTCTTGCCTTAAGCAAAGTTGCTAAGGGCACAATTAAATCCTCGGAGTTAGAGGAAGAAAACGGTAAGCTTATATATTCGTTTGATATTACTACTCCAGGTACAACGAATATTACCGAAGTGGCAGTTGATGCTATTACTAGCGCGATAGTCGATGTTTCTGTCGAGACTCCTAAGGATCAAGCTAAGGAGGTAGCTGCTGATAAGAAAGAGGCTAAGAAGATGAAAGCATCTAAAGAAAAAGATGAGGATGATGAAAAAGACGAAAAAAAGTAAATAATTGCTGAAGGTTACAAGAAGCGCTGCTTGCTAAACTAGGCTGCAGCTTTTTTTATTTATAGGTTATATACTATGTGTTTAAGATTGTTTATCAGCTTACTACTCGTCTCAACATTTGCTGAAGCTCAGCAAGGATTAAATCCAACAACTACTACTGAAGCTTCTGGATCGCCTGTTGTAAAAATGGAGGCAGTAAGTGTTGAAGCTAAGAATCAAACGTTCTTAAATTCGATTGATCGTAAAATTTACAACGTAGGAAAAGATATCCAGGCTACAACAGGTAGTGCGAGTGATTTGCTCCAGAATATTCCTTCTGTACAGGTTGATATTGATGGTAATTTATCACTTAGGGGTGAATCGAGTGTGCAAGTGCTCATAGATGGCAAGTCATCAGCTTTAATGGGAACTGCAAGTAGAGCTGACGTACTTGCTCAACTCCCTGCTGATTCGATAGAACGCATTGAAGTTATTACAAATCCGTCTGCAATGTATAAGCCAGATGGAGCAGGTGGAATTATAAATATCGTTACAAAGAAAAAGAAAACTCCTGGGTTTTCTGGTTCAGTGAAAGCTACAGTTGGTAATAAAAGAAGATGGAGTTCATCACTCAGGGGTAGCTATAATCCAGGACCTTATAATCTATCATGGGATTTAGGTTTAAGGCAGGATGATCGTTTACGTATTGCATCGGATACACGTACATCAATTGATTCAAAAACAGGAATTGCTACAGTAACTCAAACTAACACGACAGAGCATAGTCGTCCACTTTCCCGTTTAGGTCAGATTAATATTTCAACCAATACGAGTAAAACAGACAAACTTTCAGAATCGGTTGATTATAATAATCGTACTTTTTTTCGTAGATCAGCAGAATTAGAGACCTCATTAACGGGTGCTACGCAAACACTCTACTACGATAGATTGCGTTTTGATCCTGAACATGAGGAAGAAGTTCAGTCAAAGACTTCCTGGGAGCATACCTTTGGTTCAGAGGATCATGTATTAACTGCCGATTTGCAGACACAACATCATACAGAATTAGAAAATAATTTTTATGCTAATGTTTATAACGTGCCTACAGCTCCAACAAATTATGATACGATTCGTGATTTTAATGGAGAACCGATCACTGAATTTACGGTAGAGTATTCTAATCCAATTTCTAAAAATGCAAAGATCGAACTAGGTTATAATCAGTCAGATGATAAAAGTAACCAAGATCACTATAGAGAATTGGCAGCAACTTCCTCATCAGTATGGACCACAGATCCTCTTGTTACGAATCGTTTTATTCTCGATCAATTTATCCAATCGCTCTACGGAACGTATCGCACAAAAGTAGGGCAATTGGGTATCTTAGGAGGCTTACGTTTTGAAAAGTCTGACGTAAATACTAATCAGATTACAACGCATGTTATCAACGATACCGTCTTATATCGTTTGTATCCATCACTGCACTTGTCGTACGAATTATCGGACTTACAAGAATTACAGTTAAACTACAGTCACCGTGTTCGTAGACCTGAAAGTGATGACCTAAATCCATTTCCTAGATATCAAGATCCGTTTAATCTAAGGGCAGGTAATCCACTTCTAAAGCCTATGGAAACGCATTCTTTAGAAGCAGGATATCAATATAAAAAAGAGGATACGACGTATCTAGTGACTCTTTATTACCGGAGTAACTATCATGGATTTACTACGGTGAGTCAGTTTATAAATCCTACAACCTTGCTAACAACAGAAGAAAATTTAGCTTCGAGTACTGCGGGTGGTCTGGAATTAATATCCAGTACTTCACCTTTTAAGAATATGACCGTTAATGCTACAGCGGATGTGTTTAGAAGTCAGATTGATGCAAGTAATTTAGGATTTTCAACTCATCAATCGAGTATGGCTTATTCAGGAAAATTAAATGCCGAATATGAATTTTCAAAGGTATCGATGATGCAATTTAATGCCGTTTATACGGCAAAGCGTTTAACTCCTCAGGGTTATAGAATGCCGACATTCGTTTCAAATTTAGGTTATAAGTACGATATCAAAAGTAAGAATATGAGTGTCGTGTTTACGGTATCTGATTTATTTAATACACTTAAGGAGGAGACCGTGCTTAATACACCACTGTTACGTGATGACTCTATGCGTAGACGTAGTTCACGTATCGTATATGCAAGTGTCATTTATACGTTCGGTGGCCCGAAAAAGAAGGGCAAGAACGACTCGATCCAATATGATAATAATTTATAACTTTTAGATCTTATTCACGTCTTAATAAAACTATACATATGAAAAATAAAATAATTGGTTATTTAGGTCTGTTTGTTTTCGCAGCGATGAGTCTTCGCGCTGAATACAAAGTGCTTGCACACTATCCAGTAGGTGGTGGTACAGCCTTTGATTATGTCCGTATTGATTCATCGATGCGTCGTCTCTATATCGCGCATGGTGTTCAAGTTGATGTGCTTAATGCCGATACAGGTGATAAGCTAGGTGTTATTGCTCCAACGAAAGGGGTACATGGCGTAGCTATCGTAAATAAACTTAATCGTGGTTTTATAACTTGTGGCGGGGATCGTTCCGTTGCGGTATTTGATTTAGTAACGCTTAAAATTGAAAAAGTGATTACAGGTCTTGGTGTTAAGCCAGATGCAATTGAATACGATGAAGCTACAAACCGTGTTTATGTTGCTAATGGTACCTCAGGTGGAATTACTGTCATTGATCCATCTACCTTAACGATCGCAGCAGTTGTCCCGCTTGTTGGTAAATTAGAAGGAATGGCTTTTGATGGACGTGGGCATCTTTTTGTTAACACAGAAGACAAAAGTGCTATCCAAGTTGTAGATTTAAAGACATTAAAACCTCTTGCTAGCTGGTCTATTGATCCAGTCGAGGGTGGTACAGGTCTAGCAATCGACCCAGTTACGCATCGTCTCTTTGCGTCAGGCGGTAATAATTTACTCGCAGTAGTTGATAGTGATTCAGGTCGTTTAGTTGCAACACCTGCAATCGGAGAGGATCCAGATGGCGATTGTTTTGATAGCGCGAAAAAACTTATTTTCACTTCTAATGTAGAAGGTACCATTAGTATTCTTCACGAAGATTCTGCGGATAAGTATACCTTAGTGCAGACGCTTCCTACCGCATACGGTGCACGTACAATTACTGCTGTTGATTCAAAAACAGGTCATGTTTATCTCGTCACGGGGAAGTTCGCAGATCCTCAAAAGGCTGCTGACGGTCAAAAACCAGGACGTAGAAAAATGATACCAAACTCATTCGAGGTATTGGTTGTTGGAGAGTAATTCATCTATAGTTTTACGTAAACGGGCTATCCTCTCGATTGGGATAGCCCGTTTTTATTTTACAGATAGCTTAAGCTCTGCAGAATGAAACTACCCCTGGTCGTAAGCGTCATTAACTTAACCCACTTTATGAAATCATTCCTAATTGCTTCTCTTGTCTGCCTAACAGCTAGCTTACAGGCCCAGACTGTAGACTTTCATGATCATATCGGAATCCAATTATGGAGTCTTAGAGCTCAGTTTCCAAAGGATGTCACTGGCACAATGGATTTAATCAGTAAAACCTATGGAATAAAAGAAGTAGAGACTGCAGGTACATATGGTGTTAAGCCTGCACTGTTTGGTGCTGATCTTAGGTCGCATGGTTTGAATCCTGTATCATCCCATTATGGCTATGATCAGTTTGTTAAAAATTTTCCAAGTATTGTGAGTGATCTTAAAGCAATGGGTATAACTTATGTTGTTATCCCTGTTTTAGGGCATGCTCATTCAAAGTACTTAACTGCAGCTCAAGCACACGAAGATGCCGCTAATTTGAATAAATGGGGTGCTGCTCTTAAAGCAGAAGGAATTCAATTGGGTGTTCATACGCACGGCTTTGAATTCACTCCACTTGCTGATTCTAATAATGAAACTGGATTGGATATCGTTATGCGTGAGACGATGCGTAACCTCGTATGTTTTGAGATGGATGTCTTCTGGGTTTATGCTGGTGGCGGTGATCCTGTCGCACTTCTTAAAAAATATCCAGACCGCTGGCTTATGCTGCATATAAAAGATCTACGTAAAGGAGCTGACCGAGCTGATGGGGTACCATCACATACAAAGTTAGGTGATGATGTTGCTGTTGGTACAGGTGTTATTGACTGGAAGGCAGTACTCTCTGCGGCACAAGCGGACGGAGTTAAGTATTATTTTATCGAAGACGAAACAACTGATCCGCTTGCAAATATTCCAGTCAGTTTAGCTTACCTAAAAGCACTAAAATTATAATAAATATTTTTTATTCTTATGCCACGTCCTATTACACTCTTCACTGGTCAATGGGCTGATTTGCCCCTAGAGAAATTAGCACCTCTTGCGAAAAAGATGGGCTATGATGGATTAGAGTTAGCGTGTTGGGGTGATCATTTCGATGTCGATCAAGCAGCTTCATCAGATAAATATATCACAGATAAATGGCAGCTTCTTAAAGACAACGGGCTTACTTGTTTTGCAGTATCAAGTCACTTGGTTGGACAAGCAGTCTGCGATTTAATTGATGAACGTCACAAATTAATTTTACCTCCTGATGTATGGGGTAATGGAGAAGCAGAAGGGGTGAGGCAGAGAGCTGCTGCAAAGCTAAGTCTTACAGCTAAAGCAGCGCGCCGTTTCTTTGACGCTAAACCTGGTGCAAAAGATTCTAAAGCTCCTGTGACCGTGAATGGATTTACTGGATCTTCAATTTGGCATTCAATCTATGCTTTCCCTCCTACATCCCAAGCTGATTGGGATAAAGGTTATGTAGATTTCGCAAAACGTTTTGGACCAATCCTCGAAGCTTTTGATAAGCAGAATGCTCAATTTGCTCTTGAGGTACATCCAACAGAAATTGCATTTGATATTGTTAGTGCTCAGCGTGCATTAGCTGCTGTTAACAATCATCCGCGATTTGGGTTTAACTACGATCCTTCACATTTGGGTTATCAAGGTGTAGATTATGTAAAATTTATTCGTACCTTTAGTAAGCGCATTTTTCATGCACACATGAAAGATGTGTGGTGGGGACATGGTGATGGTACGGTTGGCATCTTTGGTGGCCATACAAGTTTCGGTGATGCTCGTAGGGCGTGGGATTTTAGATCAGTAGGGCGTGGTGACATTCGCTTCGAGGACATTATCGTTGCTCTTAATGATATAGGCTACGCTGGTCCGCTATCTGTAGAATGGGAAGATATTCGCATGGATAGAGAACACGGTGCAGCTGAGTCGTTACAATTCTTACGCAAATTAGATTTTGCACGTAGTGCGATTGCATTTGATGCAGCTTTTAACACGGAAAAATAATGAAACGTAAACTACGCTATGGAATGATTGGTGGGGGACGTGGTGCTTTTATTGGTGGCGTGCATCGCATCGCTGCTGCCATGGATGGTCAAGCTGAGCTCGTTGCTGGAGCATTTTCTAGCGATGCTGAACGCTCTAAACTTTCGGGTGAAGATTTGTTTTTAGATCCTACTCGTGTTTATGGTAGCTATGTTGAAATGGCGCGTGAAGAGGCGAAAATGCCTGCTTCTAAACGGTTAGATTTTGTCGTTATTGTTACGCCAAACTTTCAACATTTTCCGCCTGCAAAGTTATTTTTAGAAAAAGGTTTCAATGTAATCTGCGATAAGCCTGTTACTTTTAATTTAAAAGAAGCTCTAAAATTACGTTCTATTGTAAGTAAAACAAAGCAGGTATTTGTTCTTACCCATAACTATACAGGTAATCCAATGGTGCGTGAAGCACGTCAGTTAGTGAAATCTGGATCCCTTGGTAAGATTCGTAAAATCATCGTTGAATATCCACAGGGATGGCTTGCTACAGCGCTTGAGAAAACAAAACAAAAACAAGCATCCTGGAGGGTTGATCCGAAAAAAAGTGGTGCAGCAGGAGCAATGGGTGACATAGGAACCCATGCAGAAAATCTTGCCCGTTATGTAACAGGGCTACGCTTAAAAGAAATATGTGCAGATCTAACTACTTTTGTTCCAGGACGTAAATTAGACGATGATGGCAGTATTTTACTCAGATATCATGGTGGCGCTAAAGGGGTACTACATGCTTCACAGATTTGTGTTGGTGAAGAGAATGCTTTAGCCATACGTGTCTATGGCGAAAAAGGTGGATTAGAATGGCATCAAGAAAATCCTAATGCTCTTATCGTAAAGCACCTTGATAAACCACGTGAGGTGTTTTTGCGTGGTAATGGATATCTTAGTGATGCTGCTAAGCATGTGACGCGTATACCGACAGGACATCCTGAAGGTTACCTTGAAGCGTTTGGTAATATTTATCGTGAGGCCTTTAGGGCAATTGAAGCTCAGGTTTCGGGCAAAAAAATTCCAAGCGATGTGGATTATCCAACGATTGAGGATGGGGTAGAAGGTATGGTCTTTATTGAAACTGCAGTAAAGAGTTCTGCCTTGGGAGCCAAGTGGGTAAAGTTTCCACAACCTTAATCAAATTATAATTTTGTGAGATTATTTTTAGGCTATATCTTAATCCTGATTAATCTCTGCGTTTCTACCTATGCTTCACCTCATACTCTGAGTGTTGCAGTAGCATCTAATTTATCTAAGGCCGTAGACGAAATAGACAACGTCTTTGAGTCACTAAATCCTGATGTTAAAATTAAAAAAATAGTTGGCTCTACGGGACAACTCGTAGCGCAAATCGAACATGAAGCGCCAGTTGATGTGCTGCTTTCTGCCGATTACTCCTTTGTAGATCAATTAATTCAAAGTAAACGAGCTGATTCAAATAAGGTATGTCCATTTACTCATGGTGTACTTGTCTTGTGGAGTATGGATTCAGATTTAGCGCTAAAGGATTTAAAATCCTCACTTTTGGAAACTAAAGTGCTGCGTATAGCTATAGCTAATCCCAAAAACGCTCCTTTCGGCAAAGCGGCTCATCAAGTGATTAAGAATTTAAAGTTAACTGATGTATTAAATCCAAAAATTGTAACGGCTGAGTCAATTGCTCAAGCAGCTCAATTTGTTCAATCGGGTAATGCTCAGCTTGGATTTATTGCGCTATCAAGCATTCGTGCGCTTACACTTAAAGAGCAGGGTAGATGGTTAGTTGTATCGGATGAACTATATGAGCCGCTTGAACAAACAGCTGTTGTCTTAAATAAAACTGTTTTTCCTAAAGACGCAGAAAAGTACGTTTTATTCTTAAAAGCGGATCTGGCGCAGACAATTTTAGCAAAATACGGCTATAAAAATTAGTATATAGTCTGTAATAATTATGTAACTAATTGGCGCGTAACGTATAATAAATCATGTTAAATATGATGTATTTACCTAAGTATTGATTACTTGTTTTTTCGGGTTGATTCACATATCTTATGTATCGTATGAACGAAACTACACACACCGGGAAGTCCTATGCTTCTCATCTACTAGCAGCTGCTTTTGCAGCGCTACTTGTTAGCAATGTAAACGCGCAGACCCCAGCGCCAGCCTCTTCCGATCAAACGGTAAAGATGGATTCGATGGTTACAATTGGGTCACGTTTCAATGACCGTACAGCCACTGATTCAGTAGCTCCTATTGATATCTTCACAACGGATGATATTCAAAATAATGGTTACACTGAATTAGGCCAGTTACTGTCCGTGTTAGTGCCTTCAATTAATTTTCCACGTTCTGCTAATACAGACGGTACAGATTCTATTCGTCCAGCAACGCTTCGTGCGCTCGGACCTGGTGAAACTCTAGTTCTTTTAGATGGCAAACGTTATCATACCAGTGCGCTTGTAAACCTTAATGGTAGTATCGGACGTGGTGATGCTGCAGTAGATCTAAATACGATACCGACTTTTGCTTTAGCTGGTGCTGAAGTATTACGTGATGGTGCGGCTGCTCAATACGGTTCAGATGCTATCGCAGGTGTAATTAATTTAAACTTACGCCGTGATGTTGGCTTTAGTACTACGACGGAAGTTGGAAAGATGTACATGGGTGATGGTGCAACGGTTTACGGTGCAGCTCACTATGGTGTAAAACCAGACGCTAGCAGCTACTTTGGTGCTACCTTATATTTTAAGGACTCTGGCTATACTAATCGTGCAGGTCCTGATTTAAGACAGCAATACTACGGAACAAATGCGACAACAGGTGCGTTAGTTGCAGGTGGTACAACAGCAAATGTTATCAACGGAAATCCTGATTCTCGTGAAGCTTCATTCAATCGTGGCCAGATTATTTTTGGTGATCCAACAAGTTACTCGCGTGGTTTCTTCGGAGATTTTGAAAAGAAAATTTCTGATAATGTTACTTTCTATGTAACAGGTGGTGCTAATCACCGCTTAAGCTACTCATTTGCATCCTGGCGCCGTGCGGATGATACTACAGATATTGTAGCAATCTATCCTAATGGTTTTCAGCCTCAGATTAACCCTCATGTAACTGATTATGATTTAACTGCTGGTTTTAAGGGCAGTTTAGGTGACGGATGGAATTTCGATTTAAGCCAAGTTTATGGTATGAGCTTAGTTCGTTACTATACGATCAATTCTCTTAACGTATCTTATGGTTTAAATACACCAACTCGTTTTTACGACGGTTCTATGGAGTTCGATCAATATACATCTAATTTTGATGTAACTAAGCAGTGGAATGTTGCATTTTTATCATCTCCTTTAAAAACAGCTTTTGGTGCCGAATTCCGTGCTGAAACATATACAATTCAACAAGGTGATCCTGCTTCCTATGCAAACGGTGGTGCAACTATTCTTTATGGACCATCAACGGGTGGTACCCCAGCTTTCGGTGCTCAAGGTTTCCCAGGATTTCAACCAACAGACGTAACAAATGCTTCACGTAATAATATGGCAGGTTATGCTGATGTTGAAAATCAAGTAACATCAAAACTTGATATAGATTTAGCAGCACGTGCTGAGCACTATTCTGATGCAGGTTCTACTGGAACAGGTAAAATTGGTGCCATTTATAAACTTAATAATTGGTTGAATTTCCGTTCTTCATTCAGCAACGGATTCCGTGCTCCAGAATTGCAACAAGAGTACTTTACCACGACTTCCTCTGTTATTTTAACAGTTAACGGTGTTAGTGGTCCTTATATGGTTAAAACATTCCGTGTTAATGATCCAGCTGCAGTTGCACTAGGTGCTACACCATTAACACCTGAAAGATCAACCAACGTAAGTGCTGGTTTTACTGCTAATCCAATCGATAACTTCACCGCTAGTGTTGATGCTTATAATATTCTTGTTACTAACCGTATTGTTTTATCAGCAAACTTTGCTACGACATCGGTTGCTAACTTCTTAACGACTCAAGGTTATTCAGGTATCGAAGGTGGTCGTTATTTCACTAATGGCTTAGATACCCGTACACAAGGTGTGGATTTCACTACTAGCTACGGCTTGAAATTAAAGACTGGTGATAAGATTACCTTCTACGGATCCTATAACTATAATGACACCGTTGTTACCTATGCTAAATCAACACCAGCTAACGTGCTTGCTTTAACAAGTAATCAACCAATCTTTGACCGCCAAAATATTCTACGCTGGGAACGCAGCACTCCTATGAATAAGGCTGTATTAAGCCAAACCTATGATTGGGGTAAGAAATTTAGCTTCTTGTTACGTGAAGACTGGTATGGCAAGGTCTTACAACCTGGTTCAGCTTCACCTGTAACAGCACCTGCTATCATTGGCTTCCAATCAACGGATCAATGGTTGAATGCAAAGTGGCTGTTTGATGCAGAAGTATCTTGGCACTATAACAAGAGTATTACAATCGCTGTAGGTGCTAATAACTTCCTCAATACATTCCCAACTAAGTTAGATTCTTATAATAACACAAGCGGTCAATCTCAGTATAGCAGCTTCTCTCCATTCGGATTTGATGGCGGCTACTACTATGGCCGTGTTAACATTAAATTCTAATCTAGATTTAATCTAATAAAAAACCGGAGTCGTGTGTGGCTCCGGTTTTTTTATGCCTAGTATTAAGCACTTTGGTCTAACCCTAAGCGCTTTAATACTTCTGGTGGTGGACCATCAAAAGATGCCATAGGCACGTTTCCTATGTAGCCAATATCTTTCATTCCTATAGGTGTTGTATAGAAACCACCTGCAGTAAGATTTCTAAATTTAGCAAAAAAAGTAGCTGCTTTCTTAAATTCTTTCTTAGCGGTTGCTGTGTAACAAATATCATCACAGATGGCATGTTGTTGGCTGCTAATTAAATTACAGAAGGCTGTGCCGAAACGTTTGTTGGATTCTTCATCGATCCAATTAAGTCCGTCTATTATTAGCTTTTTAGCCTCAGCATGACTTGCTTCTGGACTGCCAACCCAAGAATAAGGAGCACTTACCCATTCGTTGATAAAGTCATGTACGCCAACGCTAGAAGCAGAGGGTGAAACATTGTCAGCTGGGATAATGACATCACAAAGAGCAATCGCAGCTTTACGCTGTGCAGGGGTTAAGATGAGCGGCCAAACTTCTCCAGGCGTATATGTTTTAAGTAGATTTGAATCGAGTCCGTATCCACCAGCCTCAAATCGAGGTACAGGGGCTTCGTCTCCCGCATGGAGTCTATCCATAACGCTCAGTGAAGCAGCTGCTGCAAGTAGCCATTTAATCGCCATGCGGCGATCAATCGCTGTAGGTTCATTTGTGCTCATAGTATTAAACTTAAAGATTGTTTTGTTTTAATTCACTCAAAATGTAATCACTGGCTCTCCAAGCTAAGGCCATGATCGTTAGAGTAGGGTTTTTATCTGCATTGCTTACAAAAGGTCCACCGTCGGTGATAAATAGATTTTTAACGTCCCACGTTTGCCCCCATTGGTTTGTAACGGATTTGCGGGCATTATTGCCCATAATCGTTCCACCCACTTCGTGAATAATTTTACCACCCGGTTCTATATTTTTAATACCGGGTTGAACCTTTTGTGAGGTAGTGCCGCCCATCGCTTCTATGATTTCTTTGAATGAGCGCTGCATATGCTCAACTTGTTTTAACTCATATTCGGACCACTTCCAGTGAAACTTTAGAACGGGAATTCCCCATTTGTCTTTAACACTAGGGTCTAATTCGCAGAAGGAATTGTTATTGGGAATCATTTCACCACGTCCACTAAAGCCAATCATCGAACCGTAGTAACGTCTTGCGTCTTCTTTAAAGGCTTTGCCGTAGCTTCCACCTGTGAAGCGCTCTAGATTATTAGCTGTTCTTGCGTTAGGCATGCTGCGTCCTCCACCAAATTCGATGTGATAACCACGAGGAAAGTCGAGCTTACCTGCTTTTTGTTCTTTATAAAGCCACCAGGGAACATAGGCGTGGCTACCGCCTGCACCGTCTTCGTTATGGAGAGGTAAACTTTCGAGTAGTGGTATTTGTCCACCAAGTCCTCCACCTACTGTATCCATAATGTATTTACCAACAAGACCGCTCGAGTTAGCTAATCCGTTAGGAAATAATTTTGATTTTGAGTTGAGTAAAATGCGTACTGATTCAGCAGAACTAGCTGCTAGAGTAACCACTTTTGCTTTATAGTGATATGCTTCACCCGTTGTTTTATCTACACATACAACACCGGTTGCTTTTCCTGTATCATCTAGAGTAATTTCACGCACCATCGCGTTTGTAACAATATCAAGGTTACCTGTAGCGAGTGCGGGAGGTAAGTGAACTGTTGTAGATTGATAATTCGCTTTAATGGAGCATCCTCTTCCACAATCTGTAGCCCAAAAACATGCAGCCCTTTCTTGCATTGCTTTAGCTAAAATTCGCTGAGCTTTAGGGTTTGTTGGATGTAACTTTTGTGGAAGATTAGCCGAGTCTTGTCTGGTTGTTAGTACCGCGCGGTGAATAGGAATGACAGGTACGCCAAGTTTTTTTGCCTTCTTTTGTGCGAGGGCTTCATTCGCACGCATTTTCGGAGCGGGTAGAAGAACGCCTTCAGGTGAATTTGGTGTATTTTCTAAACCTTCGTTTGTACCATACACGCCGATAAGCATCTCTACTTTATCGTAATAAGGAGCTACGTCTTCGTAACTCAGAGGCCAATCAAATCCAAGTCCATCACGCGAGTAGGGTTTGAAATCATAAGGCCCATTACGTAGTGAAATTCTTCCCCAGTGGTTTGATCTACCTCCTAACATTCTCGCTCTCCACCACCAGAATTGTTCCTCAATTTCGGTTGAAGCACTGGTGTAGGGCTCATCAGGAATATCCCATCCTCCAGTGACTGTCGCATCATAATATCCGAAGTATTTGTCAGGTGTGTTTGATCCGCGAAGTGGCGCCTGACTAGGCGTATTAAACATGGGCGTTTCACTGATTGGATCGTAACTACGTCCTGCTTCAAGCATGAGCACTTTAGCCCCCTCCATGGTAAGCGTGTAGGCGGTTTGGCCGCCTGCAGCTCCTGAACCTACAACGATAACATCATACGATGGCTGAGTCTTGTTAGCTGCTACAATAGGCATACTGAGTAAGGGGATAGGGGTAATACTTAAACTATGATTTTGAATTCTAGTTTCGATCTTTTTCTTTTTAAAAGATTAAATAAAAAGCTACTACATAGCTTAGCTAAGCTTAGTGGTAATTTGCTTGAAGAATAGGCTTAGATCAGTGTCAGTTAGATAACCTCATTAACCCCATGATTGATCGTAGATCTTTTTTAACAGGTACACTTAGTGCTGTGGCTGCTTCTGTAGCTGGTTCTAGATTAGCAGCTCAGCCTACTACAGCAGTACAACCTGCGAACCTCGCTTTAGTAGGATCGCAGTTTCCAAAAGATTTTATGTGGGGAGCTGCAACGGCTTCCTATCAAGTAGAAGGCGCTGCTAACGAAGATGGTCGTAAGCCAAGTGTATGGGATGTGTTTAGTCGTATTCCAGGACGAGTTAAAAATGGCGATACGGGCGATGTAGCATGCGATCATTATCACCGCTTTAGAGACGATGTAAAACTCATGGCAGAGTTAGGAATTAAGCATTACCGCTTTAGTATTGCATGGCCTCGTATCGTTCCTGACGGAAGAGGAGCCGTAAATGAGAAGGCTTATGATTTTTATAAGAATCTAGCTGACTGCTTGGGAGAACATGGCATCACCCCACATGCGACACTCTTTCACTGGGATAGTCCTCAAGCGCTAGAAGATAAGTATGGATCGTGGCGTAGTCGTGAAATTGCTCATGATTTCGCTGATTACTGTTCTGCTACGGTTAAACGTCTTGGAGATCGTATCACATCGTGGATGACAATTAATGAAATCTACTGCTTCACCTATTTAGGCTATGATGTAACACAGCCCCCTCATGCTCCGGGTACGATTGTAAAATCACGCCAAGAAGTATTACAGACAGTTCATCACGCGCTTCTTGCCCACGGCATGGGTGCACAAGCTATACGTGCAGCAAGTCCAAAACCATGTAAGGTGGGACTCGTTGTAAATTATGATGCATTTGTTCCTGTCATTGAAACGAAAGAAAATATTGCAGCTGCTAATAAAGCGTTTCGTGAAGAAGAGCATAATGGTACAGTCTTGGTTCCTGCACTCACAGGTAAATATACTCAGGCAACACTCGATAGACTGGGGGATAATGCTCCAAAGATTCAATCGGGAGACATGAATATCATTGGTCAGCCACTTGATTTTTTAGGTTATAATATTTACACGGGTAATTATGTGAGAGCAGCTGATACGGAGAAAGGCTATGAAGTGTTACCACTTCCAAAACAATATCCTCAAATGGTTATGCCATGGTTAAACTTCTTGCCTGAAGCGCTCTATTGGGGAGTGCGTCAAGTAAGTGAAGCGCTAGGTAAAACAGATATCCCGATTGTTATTTCTGAAAATGGATGCGCAACAGATGACGAAGTAACCAAAGAAGGTGAAATTTTAGATTTATCACGTGTCATGTATATGCGCTCCTATTTGAGGCAGGCGCACCGTGCAGTATCAGAAGGTTATCCATTAAAGGGCTACTGGCACTGGAGTCTTATGGATAACTATGAATGGTCGTGGGGATACACTCGCCGATTTGGTATGACTCGTGTCGACTATTCGACTCAGAAGCGTACTCCAAAACAAAGTTTTAAATTGTATCAGCAAATTATACGCGAAAATCGTATCGTTTAATCGTCAGTCAATATCACTGAATAAGTCTAAGACTTATCTATAGCTGTACTAATTTCGGCTCTTAATCAAAACTTGGGGAGAGGGGGTTTTTAAGCCACCCTCTCCTTGATGATGATGTCAGATAAACTGACTCTACCTGGATACAGTATCTACCACGTAGAGCGCAATAAAAAGGTACAACTACATGTCGTAGCGGAGGATAGGCCGCGTACGTGCATATACTGCGGAGGCGAAAGCCTCTTAAGCAAAGGACTATATCAACGTAAGGTAAGGCACTTGGACTATTTTGATAAGCACAGTGAACTTATCATAAAGTGTAGAAGGTATTGGTGTAAGCGGTGTAATGCTAGCTTTGTGCAGCCTTTAAATGGGATAATGCCTTGGCGAAGGAGCACAGAAAAGTGGAGAGAGCAGATGTATCTTAGACACCATGATGGGGTCTGTGCTTCCAGCTTGGCTAGAAGGGAAGGATTTGGACAAGCAACCGTGGGTAGGATCTATAGTCAATTTACCGAACGAAAAGCTCGGGAAAGACTCAGCACCCTATGCCCTCAGGTCTTAGGCATAGATGAGCACACGCTGCATAAGGGGCAGCGCTTTGCTACTACCTTCTGTGATCTAAAGAACCACAAGGTCTTTGATGTAAGTCAGGGTAAAAGTGACTATGAACTAAAACCTTATTTGGAAAGACTCCAAGGCAGAGAGCGTGTTAAAGTGGTCTGCATAGACTTATCCAGTGCGTATCGCAGTTTAGTAAGAAAGTGGTTCCCTAATGCAGTGGTAGTAGCAGACCGCTTCCATGCGATCCGCATCGTAGGGATACATCTGATGCGTTTAGCCCGAGATCTTTGTACAGAGCTAGGTTGGAATAGATCTTGGTTAGGGTTACTGAGAGCCAAATATGAAAACTTAAGTTCTCAGAAAAAACTAGAACTACAAAAATTACTTAAAGCACATCCTGTGTTAGAGCCCATTTATGAGCTTAAGGAAAAGCTCTGTAACTTATTACGTTATAAACATCAGAGTAAGGAGTCTTGCAGACATCACGTTCGTGAACTCTTTAAATATATAAAACAACTCAAAGATAGTGGACTAGCCCCAGCGATGACCTTAGCAAAAACATTAACCGAGTGGAGTGAAGAGATAGGGCGCATGTGGCGCTTTACAAGAAACAATGGCATCACGGAAGGCTTCCACCGCAAAATGAAACTAATCCAACGAAGAGCGTATGGCTTTAGATCGTTTAACAATTACCGCTTAAGAGTTATCGCTCAATGCGGTTAAACTAAAACTAACATTAACTTATTAACTTCAACTGGTAACGCTTGAACACAACCCCTCCCCAAATTTTGGTGTAGACCCCTAATTTCTAGGATCCACTTAGCTGGTGCACCCGGAGAGAATCGAACTCCCAACCTTCTGATTCGTAGTCAGACGCTCTATCCAATTGAGCTACGGGTGCATTCCAGAAGGTTTGAAAACACAGATAAATCCCTTGAACTGCAAGCGCGAAATGCAAGGATCTAGATTCTCCTTAATTTCATAACTTACTGATAGAGGTGTAGTTGCCTAGGCGTAAAAAAGCCACTACCCGATAAAGGTAGTGGCTAAGATTAGAGTTTTGGTCGTTTATTATCCCGTTTTAGGTATCCCAGACTCAAATTCGATATCGTGGGTATCCTTGCGTCTAACTTTAAAGTAACGTGAACGTCTACGCAGCATGCGGTCTAGCTTATCTACCACTAAAGCGATCGCTTTGTGGAGTTCGTCAGATTCGATCTCAGCATTCATATCTGGACCGTGGATAACGAGGTGAGCTTTTGCTTTGAAGCGAGTGGCTACGCTTTGCTTTGAATCGCACTCTAACTCTACTCTGAGGCGAACTATCTTCTCCTCGTGACGGAATAATCGTTCGGTTTTCTCACGTACGAACTCCTTCAAAGAAGGGGTTAATTCGAGATGTATACCAGAGACGATCAGTTCTTGATTATTGTGTCTATTCATGGTGCTACCGTTTGTTTTGTTTAATATGAGCGAATTCTCGACCCGCTCAAAAAGATCATTAACGTGATTAGTTAGATGTCCTCTACGCACGATATGTTCAAAACTTTCTCCGCGATCATTATAACCGGAGGTTCTTCTGGGATTGGTAAATCCTATCTTGAACACGCAATACAATCTAATCCAGATGCGCTCATTTGCAACCTATCTCGTACGCCATATTTTGGCCAAAATAGGGCTAATGTTGTTAAGCATATTACCTGCGATCTATCAGTAGGTTCTGCGATTGAGGAAGCATTTAAGGTGCTTCGTCTTGAATTAGACTCTCAGCCTAAGGTAGGCCCAATACTTCTCATTAATAATAGCGGCTTCGGTGCTTATGGTCAGTACGCAGATATCTCACTTGAGGAAAATTTAGGTATGGTTGACGTGAACGTTAAGGGAATGATTCACCTAACGAGTTTACTCTTACCTTATTTAAAAAAATCAGGTGGGGCAGTACTTAATGTCGCATCGACTGCTTCCTTTCAGCCAACGCCTTGGCTTGCTACCTATGGAGCAACGAAGGCGTTTGTTCTTAATTGGAGTTTAGCACTGAATTCAGAATTAAAATCACATGGAATTCATGTGATGGCGGTTTGTCCTGGGCCTACCTCAACCCAATTTTTTAAACGAGCAGGACTCACGCAAGGCAGTGTTTCTCCTGGTATGAGTATGACCTCGGATGAGGTTGTTGAAGAATCGATACAGGCATTAAAAAAGAAAAAAGCGTTTATTGTTACCGGATGGAAGAATCGCCTACTTAAAAATATGAGTTCTTTATTTCCACGGGTTATCGTTACTAAAATTTCTGCGTACGTTATTGCGCGTTACAGAACCAATACCGTAAAGCGCTAATGGAATCGGTCGATCCACTTCAACTCATTCATACGTCTTGTCCTTGGCCAAGGCGTTTGAAGCAGGGTCCTGTAACCATGATGACTGAGGAAGAACTCAAATCGTGGATTATTTTCGAAGACGAAAACTTATTTGTTATCAATAAACCAGGTGACATTGTGTGTCATCCTTCGAAGCAAGGTCCTTGGTCTAGTCTCGTAGGTGCCGTACGTGAATATCTAAAACAAGACGTAGTGCATTTGATTTTTCGTTTAGACCGTGAAACAAGTGGAGTGGTTGTTCTTGCTAAAAATCCACCCACTGCGTCACGCCTTCAAAAAGCGATGCAAAAGAGGGAAGTAGCTAAGCAGTATATCGCTATATTAACAGGAGAAATGCATGAGCCAACGACCGTCAACGAACCCCTGGGTGACGATTTAAAAAGTGTGGTGCATATGAAATTTGCTGTAGTGCCTGATGGACAACCCTCAATTACGCATTTTACGCCACTTAAGGTTTCTCATGGTTTTACGTTAGCAAAAGTAGTTACTGAGACGGGTCGTAAGCATCAAATACGAGCGCATGCACAGCATATCGGTCATTCCTTAGTGGGAGATAAAATGTACGGACCAGATGCCCAGTACTTTATCGACTTTGTTCATCATGGGTGGTCGGACGTTTTAGAGGAAAAGTTACTTTTAAAGAGGCAAGCTCTACACTGCTCCCATATTGATCTTTCGCCGTCCGGGTGGAATCAGGCATTCACAGCTCCACTCCCGAGTGATCTAACTGCATTTTGTACTAAGCACGCACTCGTTTAAAAGCATGCGTAGCTGCAGAGATAACAGCAGCCATTGTTTCAACACGCTGAGTGAGTTCAAATGCTGAAGCAGTTTCTAAGGTGTAATGAATTCCGGAATGATGCCGTGCTAAAAGATAAATGGACTCAGGCCAGAGTTCTCGATTTTCAGGATTAGTGTCGGGACGAATAATGCCTAAGTGTGCTTCACGGCCATCTATGACAGGACTGTGATCGATTGGGCCATGGTTTCTAGCAGCCTGAAGCATTGTCTCTGCTAAGCTTGGTTTATTATGCGGATTTAATTCGTATAAATAAAAACCTTTAGCCTCCCAGTCTTCATGAACGCAGAAAGTTAAGTGAAAATTAGGTTGTCTAGAAAGCCATGCAACGTGGGCTCTCGTTTCAGGTTCTATAACCTCCTTAAAGGCGCGATTTAAATCGGCTTTCGCAGGGCTTTCCCGTGTTCCTAAGATCAGTCCTTGCGGGTTTAAGAGTGGGCAAATAAACCACGTGGCTTGATCACGAAAAAATCCAGACTCTAACAAATGAAGTAGGGTTAAGGGAGGAGCTGGTTCATCTCCATGGATACCGCTCGAGAGATAGATGCGGGGTTTGATACCGGCACTTCGTTTTGTAAGACTAAAGAGTGGATAAGGGCCTTGTTCACCAAAGGTATCCCACCTGAAGCCATGGTTTTTAGCTGCAGTCTTATAACGCTCAATAAGCCCCTCCATATTCAGAGGTAGCTGGTAGAGTGAATCTTTGACAAGCGGAGTGGTTTTCACTGAAATCTTAGCTTCTATAAGGTCACCATCCTTAGGAAAATCTCAATTCAGTAGTTAAGATATTTTTACTATGTCCCAGGTTCGCGTACGCTTTGCTCCAAGTCCAACCGGATTCTTCCATATTGGAAGTGCCCGAACTGCGTTATTTAACTGGCTTTATGCTAAGCACACGGGCGGTGTGTTTGTTCTGCGCATCGAGGACACGGACCAAGCACGTAACACAGATGAATATTTAGAGTTAATCTATGAAAGTTTAAGCTGGCTTGGGCTTAATTGGAATGAAGGACCTAAGGTTGGCGGTGACTATGGTCCTTATCTACAAAGCCAACGTGCGCCTATTTATAAAGAGTATCTTCAGAAACTAAAAGATACGGGTAGAACCTATGAAAAAGATGGGGCTATTTATTTTAAACTCCTTGGTGAGCGTTATGAGGTGTATGATGAGCACCGCAAAAAAACAGTAACTAAAGTTAAGAATACACCTGCTGTTATTGATGATAAAATTCGTGGTAGAGTAGAGCGTGTCGAAGATGAGGACTTTGTGATTGTTCGCTCCGATGGAAATCCAGTTTTTCACTTTGTGAATGTGGTGGACGATATCACGATGAAAATCACGCACGTGATTCGTGGTGAGGATCATTTATCAAATACGAGTAAGCACGTAGAATTGTTTAAGGCTTTTAAAGCTCCCGTTCCTACGTACGCACATATACCCCTTATCTTAAAGCAGGTGGGTACTGGTAAGATGTCTAAACGAGATCAAGGTGCTTTAATCGAAGATTACCGTAAACGCGGCTATTTGCCTGAGGCTATTGTTAATTTCTTATGCTTACTTGGATGGAATCCAGGAGATGACAGAGAGAAAATGCCTATTGAAGAAATTATTAAACTCTTTGATTTACCGGGTATTAATCAGAGTAATGCGCGCTTCGATGACAAAAAGTTAGCGCATATGAATATGGCATATCTTTTGGAGCTACCTAAAGACCGTTATCTTGCACTTGCTAAAACAATCATGACCAGTGCTAACGCAGTAGCAGCTCTCTCAGCGGATTCATCCTATTTTGATTCTGTTATGCTATTAAGTCAGCCAAAGATTAAATCGGCTGAAGAATTACCTAAGTACACCGCTTACTTCTTTACGGAAGATTATATCCAAGTTCCTGAAGTTAAAGCTAAGGTGATGGGGAAGGGTGATCCTAAAGCACGTCTTACGGAATTAATAGACGTTTTATCACACGCCGATTTCACAAGTGATACGGCTATGGAGGAAGCGATTAAAGCGTTAGCTGCTAAAAATAATTTAGGTTTTGGCGATTATCAGGCAGTCGCACGCTTTGCTGTTTCAGGTACAAATGTAGGACCTAGCTTGACCGCTATGTTTCGCATTTTAGGACGTGAACGCGTCCTAAACCGTATGAAAAAGACGCTAGCGAGCTAAACTTATTTAGCCCACGTATCTTTGAGTGTAATCGTGCGATTGAAGATAAGCGCGTTAGCTTTTGAATCTTCGCTATCAAGCGTGAAGTAACCTAAGCGCTCGAACTGATAGCTTTGATTTAAAGCTGCCGACTTAAGCGATGGTTCTACTTTAGCTGTGACTACTTCGAGTGAATGCGGGTTGATCGCTTTCATGAAGTCCCCTTGTGAATCAGGTTCTTCCAAGGTGAAGAGTCGGTCGTAAAGGCGCACTTCAGCATCGACACAGTGAGTAGCACTTACCCAGTGGATTGTGCCCTTAACTTTGCGATTAGAGCCGGGAAGGCCGTCGCGACTATCCATATCAGCTGTGCAATGAATTTCCGTAATTTTGCCTGAACTGTCCTTGATGAGTTCGTTGCACTTAATGATGCATGCGTACTTAAGACGCACTTCGCCACCTGGTTTTAATCTAAAATATTTCGGTGGTGGAACTTCAGCGAAGTCATCACTTTCAATGTAGATTTCACGAGTGAAGGCGATCTCGCGAGTTGTCGAATTTTCTGACTGCGGGTTATTCGTTGCTTTGCAAATAAAAGATTCACCCGGAGCTATGTTCGTGATGATTAATTTAATTGGTTTTAGAACTGCAAGACGGCGCTCAGCTAGTTGATTAAGTTCTTCGCGAATCGCATGTTCAAAAACGGCAATATCCGTTAATGAATCGTATTTGGTTACACCAACACCGATCACAAAGCGGCGGAGTCCACTTGCTGGTATTCCACGGCGACGTAATCCAGAGAGTGTTGGTAGGCGAGGGTCATCCCAGCTTTTTACGACTTTCTCGTTTACTAATTGAATCAGCTTTCGCTTAGAAACAATCGTGTAGCTAGGAATTAATTTCGCGAACTCGTATTGATGAGGCTGAGGACGAGGAACTTCTAAACTATTTAAAATCCAATCGTAGAGAGGGCGGTGTACTTCAAATTCGAGAGTACAAATACTATGCGTGATGCCTTCAATGTAGTCGCTTAAGCAGTGAGCAAAGTCATACATCGGGTAGATGCACCAGGTTGAGCCTGTTTGGTGATGTGATGCGTGACGAATGCGGTAAAGGACAGGATCTCTTAGCCAAATATTTGGCGAAGACATATCTATCTTTGCTTTGAGAGTCCGTGCTCCATCTGGAAATTCGCCCGCTTTCATGCGTGCAAATAAATCAAGACTTTCGGCAATCGGTCTTTGGCGATAGGGGCTGTCTTTACCTGGTTTATCTGGAGAGCCGCGGTGGAGTTCTGTTTCCTCTGGGCTTAAGTCGCAAACGTAGGCATGGCCTTTTTTGATTAACTCTACGGCATAAGCATAGATTTGATCAAAGTAGTCACTAGCGTAAAAGGGTTGTAGGTTCGTACCAGTCATTACAGCCTGACTATGGAAGTCCGTTTTGCCATTAATGAGTTTTGTTTCTGGTTTTTGACCTGGAGCTTTGAGACCTAAAACATTGTCAGCCCATCCATGGATTAACCACTTAACGTCTTTAATGATAGATTCTACGTAAGCGATATCCTCTTTGGTAGGATTAGTGTCATCCATGCGGAGGTTACAAATGCCTCCGTTTTCGCGGGCTATACCGAAGTTTAGATAGATCGATTTAGCGTGACCTAGGTGCAGAAAGCCATTCGGCTCAGGAGGAAACCGCGTTATGATTTGAGGATAGCGGTGTTCTGCAATATGACCTTTAACGATATCACGAATGAAATCGCTTGGCTCCTGATTTTCAGTAGGCTTGTGGTCTTCGGTCATGGTTATCTATCTTGTTAAAAATCAGGCTTCTAGGCAACAATCCAATTTAACGAATTAAACCAATGGCAGAGCTCCCATTCATCGTGCATCTCGACGCAGATGCCTTTTTTGTGGCTTGCGAACAGGCTAAGGATCCTAGGCTACGAGGTCAGATTTGCGCCGTTGGGGGTAGAGAGCGTGGCATTATCGCTTCTGCAAGCTATGAAGCTAGGGCAAAGGGTATCTACACACCTATGCCAACCAGTAAGGCCCTTAAAGTATGCCCCGAATTGATTCTTATCCCCGTAACTCCTGGTTTGTATTCTGAGGTATCACATAAGATGTTTGATTTATGTGAAACACTTACTCCGTATGTTCAGCGAAATTCGATTGATGAAGGGTATTTGGACTTAACGCCATGTGGTTTTAAATCACTTCAGGAAATTGAGGCTGCTGTACGTAAGTTGCAGGTAAGAATTATGAATGAATTAGGAATTCCTATTTCGATGGGAATAGCCTCAAACAAATTAGTTTCTCAAATCGCATCTAAATTAAAAAAGCCCAAAGGCTTTGTGGTCATTCCCTCTGGGCAAGAAGCAGAATTTTTGTATCCACTCTCTATTGGTAAACTACCTGGTATAGGAGTGAAGACTGAGCAGTATTTAAAAGAACAGGGCGTTCTCTTTATAAAGGATTTATTTCTTAGGTCTGAGAGTGAACTGGAATCGATACTAGGTTCACATTGGCGTGAAGTAATGAGTATGGCGCGAGGCGAAGATACGCGCAAAGTTGAGACTGAAGAAGCGCAGGCAAAAAGTTACTCGGAGCAAGAAACATTTTCTGTGGACTTAAGTGAATTTGAAGCAGTCGAGCGTATCGTTAAACGCATGCTCGATTCACTCATGAATAAACTTAGGATTGAGGGTAGAAGGGCTAGAACCATGACCTTGAAAATAAGGTACCCAGATTTTTCAGTAGCATCGCATGGTCAAAGTCTTGCACTCGCAACAGATCTTGAATCTGAATTTTATCCTTTGGTTAGACCACTACTTAAGGAAGTGTGGCAGAGAAAACTGGCACTAAGACTTGTGAGTGTGCGTATCTCTGGAGTTGATGAAGGTGAGTCCCAGCTAGAAATGTTTTCTCAAGTTGAGGATAAACGGCGTAAACTCGCTGGTGTTTTAGACAAACTGAATGCGATTAATAAAGAGAGTCTCGTGAAAAAAGGGCATCAGCTTGAGCACTAATTTTGATCTACTGGCTTAAGCTTTTAATTGCACGATTAAGCCGAGTAGCATTCTTGGTGTTATTTAAAAGATAACTTGTTTCGAGTAACTGTTTATATTCTGTTTTCGAAATAACAACTGCAGTTTGGTGCTTTTCTCTGCGCGAAATTTTTACAGGTTTATTGGTTAGAATTACAGAATCTATAATTTTACTTAGCTTTGATTGAGCAGTTTTAAAGGCTATAGCTTTCATCTGTGAACTAAGCTTAATTTTAGCTTTTGAATTGGTGCAAGCGCTGGGAGTCGAACCCAGATCAACGGCTTCGGAGACCGCTACACTATCCATTGTGCTACGCCTGCGAGCGCTAATTATCAGGTACTTATGAAAGCATGTTTTAGCAAGCCCGATTAATTAATACTCTATAGACGTTAATGGTGTACAATGTAACTTAAGATATCGCTTAACTATTACTATTTAACTGACTTAGGTGCTTATTGATTAGGTCTAGTTTGTTCAAGTGCTTCTTGAAATTTAAACGCACCGTGAGTACCCCAGTCAGATGGGTATGGCCCCATCTCAAAGCTAAGTGTGCCACCATTGATAATATCCATATGATGAATGAAAGGCTCGTTTAGAGGTTTCCCATTAAGAGACGCTTTTTGAATGTATATATTACGATCTGAAGCGTCTTTAGATATTATAGTGAAAATTTTGTTGTTAGTCAGATGAAATTCTAACTTTGGTATTCTGCCTCCATGAAGATAGTAGATATTTTGACCTGCTAATGGGAAGATTCCTGCATTTAGAAAAATATAAAGTGAACTCATTGCTCCTGAGTCATCATCTCCGGGTAGGTACTTACCAGGATATTTGAGAAGGAACTGGTTCGCCCAGTATGAAGTTAAGTAAGGCTTGTTTACTGCATCAAATAGCCACGGAATTCTGAATGAAGGCTCGTTTGTGAAATCGATATAGTTGTGATTGAGCGCATAGAGTAGGCGTTTAATGAACATCTCTTTTCCACCCATGGATTTGATTAGTCCTGAAGTATCGCCTAGTACAGAAAATGAATATTCCCAACTCGTTCCTTCGTAGAAGTCAGTGTTGTAGCCTTCTATTGGTTTTATTTTTGTGAATTCACCTGATTTATTACGACCTCTTGCAAAGTTATTAAACCCCTCACTACTAGCATTTGGATCAAATATGTTAACCCAATTATGTGAACGTGATAGGTAATATTTGTAGTCTTCTTTATAGCCAAGAGCTAGAGCTACGTTTGATGTAAGGTAATCATTATAAGCGAAGGCTAAAGTACCAGACCCTGACTTCATTCGGTAACTGTAATCTGTCTTTTCGTCATTTGCTACCCAGCCGTGTTCTCTGTACCACTCAGTACGTGCATATTGTGCGTCATGTTTTAAAAGTAGATAAGCTTTGGACCAATTGACCCCTTGAATACCACGGGCAAATGCATCTGCAATTACATTGTCGCTTTCGTTTCCGCCTTGGCCAATTTTATATTCATGCCCGTCTATAAATGCTTCAGCTACATATTTTGACTCGTTATGGTCAAAACGAGTAATGAAAGCATTAATGTTATCTGTTACAGTTTGTGGATCTACGATTGATAGAAATGGGAAGAGCGTTTGCCAGGTATCCCATAAAGTGTAGTGATCATCCCAGAGTTGTTCTGTTTCATTATAGCCAAGTAGATCGCCAGTTCTGTTACGTGGCTGAATCATCGCATGCCAATATGCGGTGTATATCTTTTTTTCTGTTTCGTCGGATGCTCCTTCAAGTTTAATACGTGATAGGTAGTTGTTCCAAATTGATTTAGCCTCTGTTTTAACTTTAGTAATATTCCAGTCAGGAATTTCTTTCTCCAACCAGTATTTCGCTTTTTCTAAAGAGGTGAATGATACAGCAATCTTCATGTAAACTGGTTTATTTGCGATAGTTCTTAAGCGTAGAATTGCTCCCAGTGATTGACCACGAGTTGCAGATAGAGAATTTCCCATACTAATTTTTTCTGCCGTCCATGTTCCTGATTCAAGAGGTGCTGTGCTAATTTTAGCAGCGAAATATAAATTAAAAGGCTGTGGATTGTAGTTCTTAGAGTAGGTACCGCCTCCTGTAATAATTCCAGTTTTTGAGTCAATTTCTACACTTCCTGCATCAAGTGCTATATCTCCTCCAATTTTACGAGCTACGTCTAATGTCAAATAAGCATTTTCGCTGTTAGGGAAAGTGAATGCGTAAATAGCACTATGAATAGATGGTGCTATTTCTACATGAATTGCATCTCTAAGTAGATCGACCTCATAGCTATAAGCTTTTGCAACTTCATTGTTTTTATTGGACCCATATTCTTGCGAAATATCGTATAGGCCAATCCGAGGGGTAATTAGAAAATTGCCGTAAGATGGGTTACCGCCGGTGCCTAATGTGTGCAGTTGTGCAAATCCGACAATTGGTTCTGTTGTCTTATATCCGCTTGGTTGAGGATTTAAAGTTTCTGGGCTTGGATAAATTGAGGCATGGGGTAAGCATGGGCCAGGCATATCTGAGCCATGGCTAATATCCGGCTCCTCAGTCTGAGCAGCTATCATCGGGTCGACTAAATCCTCAGGGTGGCTGCTTTCTGGATTTATCCTAATCAAAGATGAGTTACTATTTTCTAAGGTAGCAAATTGTACACGTCCAGGTGGAGTGGCTTTACCTTTGTAGTTAAATCCCCATCCATAAATATGTCCATCAGAGCAGAGAGCTAAGCCATGCGTAGCTCCAATTGACATAGAGATAACGTTTTTAATATCTTTGCTAGGGTGTTTTCCACGACCCCAGCCAATTAATGTGCCATCATTTTTGAGTGCGACTGCAGATTCTTCACAGGCTGCGATATCTATTACATGATTAGCATCAGCAGGTGGTGTACTTTGATTGTAGAAAGAGTTTCCCCATCCTATAACAGTACCATTTGATTTAAGTGCGATTGTAAAATCCTTACCTGCAGCTATCGCTATCACGTTAGTTAGGTTTTCAGGTACAGGCTTCGTTTCTTTTCCCCATTGCACAACGGTACCATCCGATTTTAAAGCAACGCTGTAGGTAGCTGCTGCAGCTATCGCTATTACGTGATCAAGTCCTTTTGGAGCTATAATCTTTGCATCAGTGCTATCTCCCCATCCAACAACAGTTCCGTTATCTAAAAGTGCAAGTGCGTGATTGGGCCCTGCAGTAATTGCGATTACATGTTTTAGGTTTTTCGGTACATTGGTTCTACCATTAGCATTTTCTCCCCAAGCGACAACGGTTCCGTTTGATCGCAGCGCCAAACTAAACTTTGCACCTGCTACTACAGCTACGGCGTCATGCAAGGACTCAGGTGGTTTTGCTCTGCCGTGATAATCGTACCCCCATGCAATAACAGATCCGTCTTTAAGTATTCCTAGACTATGGTCTTCGCCGGCAGAAATTGCATTTCGTTGAATTAACTTTAACGGAAATGTAATATCATTTGCTTGTAGTTTTATTACAGTTACGAAATACAATACAATCAGAACTATAATTAGACTCATTGCTGAAATGAATCTAAAGGGTAGTTGGGGTGCGTTTATCTTCATTAACTACCTAATTTCAACATGATATCTAAATTTGTCTGCTGGTCCTCTAGAACGACGCCATTCAAGCGGTTCGCGGTCGTATGCCATAGCTAAACGATCGATAACAATCAGGGATGCGCCTGTTTGAAGTCCAAGTGTTTGTGCATGAGATTCAGATGCATTCTCTGCGGTAAGTGTTTCTTGTGCGGATGCTACCACTACGCCACAATATTTTTCATATATAGGATATAAAAGATCTCCGTATTCTTGGGGATTGATATCTAAAAGTTGAAAAAATTTATGTTTAGGTAACCAAATTGTTTCAAGTAATATAGGCAGATTATTTATTAGTCGCAGTCGTGATAAATGAATCGCTGGTAGTCCTGCTGGTAGTCCCATCTCAGATGCAACTGCAGGTGGTAAGTCACTGAGTTCACGTTTTAGAATGATACTTGAGGGTACCTGATGGCTTCCTTCCTCGCGGTGAAAGCGAAAGAAACGAAATAGAGAAGAGTTGAATTGAGCACGTCTTACATAGGTTCCTTTGCCCTGAAATCTTTCAAGAAGGCCGTCTGTAACGAGTGAATCGATCGCTTTACGTACAGTTCCAATTGAAACGCGGTGTACTTTCGCTAATTCGGATTCACTTGGAATGATTTCTTCAGGACGCCATTCACGTTGCGAAATTTTCCGCTCAAATACTTCTCTTAATCTATCGTAGAGTGGTAATCTTATGTTTTCGGATTCTGTTTTTTGTCCAGATTTCATAGTATTTTATAGAACATATGAATGTTTATATGAGTTAAATATATGAGTTAAAATATATATGAGATACTTATCGGCATTTTTATATTTTAGGATTATCAAATTACATAAGTTAATCTATGGCAATAGTATAATAATATATTTACTTTCTGTTTTAGGATTTAGAATTGACATTATATGTATAAAAAAATGCCTTTGCAATGTTTCAAAGTTAAGTCATATATATGTTTAAACCCCGTATGAAATCTAACAAAAATAATCCAGTCTCGAGACTTTTCATTAAAGTTTCAGTATATATTCTTGCTGTTTCAGCATTCATCAATGCAAGCCTCGCCCAAAGTGCCGCTTCGATCGATTCTGCTGCTAGTGAACAGTCCGTTGTACTTCCTTCATTTCAAGTATCTTCGACAAAAGACAATGGCTACCGTGCAAGTAATTCAGTTTCTGCTACACGTATCGATACAGCGATTAAGGATTTACCTTTTTCTATTACAGCATTCACGCAACAATTTATTCAGGACACTGGGGCTCAAGATTTGATGTCAATAGCAACTTTTTCGGCAGGTGTTGCTAGTGGGTCACGTGAATTTAATGCTGGTTCTCAAGTATTTGATATACGTGGATTTTTACAGGCGCCAGAGCATGACGGTTTTTACGAATCGCAATATGGAAATATTTATATTGATCCAATTACGATTGAACGTGTTGAAGTCGTTAAGGGACCTTCATCACTGCTTTATGGTTCAACACAACCTGGCGGTACAGTTAATTATATCACAAAACGTGCGCAGCAAAAACCGATTACCAATATCACAGTAGAAGGTGGTACAGGACTTTATAGTCGTAGCCAAATTGATTTAAATCGTGCGATAATTGATAATAAATTGATGTTTAGATTAAATGCAGCTGAGACATTTGAGGGTCAATTTGCTAATCCATCAAAAGCTCAGACTACGGTCATTTCTCCTACATTAACTTTAAACTTGGGTTCAAGAGTTTCTGTTATTCTTACAGCTCAGTATCTAATTCGTGCTGAAACTCCACCAGCTTTATATTATCCTAATGTAGAAGTTGCTACGCCAACAAGTATCGTATCTTCATTTAATACTGCGGTAGGTTCGCCATCACCATCTGCTGCATTAACTAATAAGGTAGGTGTAGATGCTCTTGCAGGATATCAAGATGCTGCTGATCCAGGTTATTTACCTTACTACAGAAAGTTGCCTACAACTTTTAATTATTCAGCTACGAGTGATCATAGAGAAACAAAAAATGTTTCTTATACTACAGAAGTTGATTTCAAAGTATCTGATCACTGGATTTCTAAAACTAATTTTGATTACAACTCTAATTTCTCGTCACAATTGATGACAGGTGTAAATGCTATATATTTAGCACCTCCTGGATCCCTGCAGTATAGTGGTACAGCATGGTCAGTTTCTCCTAGCTGGACTGCAATGTCTACAGCGCAACAGCTTGCTTCTTATGTAGCTTTTGCAAGCCAGATTTTGAGCGATAATGCTAATGCTTTTCAGACGCAAAATGGAACAGCAGCACCTGCGGTGCTACCTCGTCGTGTACGTCTACAAAACAATTGGGGCCATACAATCAATATCCAGAGTAATTTAGCTGGTTTGTATAAGCTTAGGGGAGCTACATTTAAGCCATTATTTGGTGTAACGTATGAAAAAGTATATGATGATTCAACAACTCAGCAAAATTCTGGTACCGCAGCTAGTCCTTATTATCAGACCTGGGATGTTGATCCACAAAGCCCAACGTATTTTATAAACCATGAATCAAATACTCAGTATGCGATACCCTCTACTTTAGCGCCATCTACATATAACCAAAGTTTTATTAGTGATGCAGGTGTATTTGGAATGCTTAATGCAAGTTTCTTTAATGATCGTTTATTGTTATTATTTGGCGAGCGTTATGCACGATTTGGAACGCAAACTACTACGGTCAGTCCAACTACAGGTGTATCCACGATAGGTAGAGGATTGCTTGCTTCTGCTACTACACCTCAATTTGGTATGGGTTATAAGTTACTTCCTGACTTAATGGTTTATGCTTCGTTAAGTGAAGGATTTTCTATTCCTACACAGGCTTATACGCAGTCGATTCAAAACGTAAACGGTGTATATAGCTCTGTAATAGGTGGTCAGTCATCTGCGGTAACCAGTAAGCAGTATGAAATTGGTGCTAAGAGTGATTTCTTGAATGGACGTATTTCATCAACTGTTTCTGTGTATCAGATTGAACAAGATAATAATATCACGCAATTAAACCAAGTTATTAACGGCACAACCTTTGTTCAAATTATACAAGGTACAAATGTACGCGCTAAAGGGGCAGAGTTTGAAATTAATTATTCTCCAATAGATGACTTACAAGTGTTTGCGAGTGTATCTGAAGAGGATATACGTAATATAGTTGAGCCTTTAGGGTATGCCTATTATCTTGGAGCGCATCCACAAAATTCAGCTAAAACAATGGCTAATCTTTGGACAAGATACGACTTTGCGTATCTAGGAATGAAAAACTTTTGGGTTGGATTTGGCATTAATTATAAGAGCCCAAGTATGGGTGATAATAAAAATCCTTCACTCTTACTTGATAGCTACTGTCTATTTAATAGTGCCTTGGGTTATAATTGGAATGCAGGTAGTACGCACATGAGTGCTACAGTTAATTGGCAAAATATGTCAAATATCGTATACCAACCTGCGAACCAAGTTAGAGGTTTGCCTGGCAGAGCAGTCCTGACGCTGGAAGCTAAGTTTTGATATCTATAATATTTTACCATGTGCTCATATTTTTAATATGAGTGCATGGTTTATATATTTAATTATTAAATATTGATATTAAGTTAAAAATTTATGTTTAGCTGGTTCAATCAAACAACCAAAACAGAGAGGCTTACTTTTTGGGCATGCTTTGGTGGCTGGGCAGTAGATGCACTAGATAGTCAGATGTTTAGTCTGGCATTACCGGCGATAATCTCAACGTTTGCATTAACTTCTAGCCAAGCAGGATCTCTGGCTAGCGTTACCTTGATATCTTCTGCAATTGGTGGATGGCTAGCGGGCGCTTTATCAGATAGATTTGGTCGTGTTAGGTTATTGCAGCTAACTATACTTTGGTTTTCGGTATTCACTTTTCTAAGTTCTATAACTCAGTCTTTTACTCAGTTACTTATTATTAAGTCATTTCAGGGTTTAGGTTTTGGTGGTGAATGGGCTGCTGGTGCAGTCTTACTAGCTGAAGTAATGCGTCCTGAGCTACGAGGTAGAGCGATTGGCTCTGTGCAAAGTGCTTGGGCTTGGGGATGGGGTGGTTCGGTTTTACTATATACGCTTATTTTTTCTTTTTTACCTCCAATATTTGCTTGGAGAGTAATGTTTGCTATAGGCCTTCTTCCTGCGCTTTTGGTCATATATGTTCAGCGATCAGTACCTGAACCAATTACAAAGAAAGAAAAAAATAAAAATATATTAATCGGATTTGGAATATTTTCACCAAAAGTTCTAAGAGCTACTTTAGTTGGAGGTTTTATAGGTTTAGGAGCACATGGTGGTTATTATGCATTGATGACATGGCTACCAACTTATTTGAAGACTCAGAGAGGTTTATCTATACTCAGTACTGGAGGTTATTTAAGCGTAATTATTATTGCTTTTGGATGTGGTTGTTTAACGAGTGCCAACCTACAAGACAGAATAGGCAGGAAGAAAACTATTATACTTTTTGCAGTATGTTGTGTCATTACTGTGCTGTCTTATTTAATACTTCCTTTATCGAATCACGTGATGCTTGTTCTTGGTTTTCCATTAGGCTTTTTTGCTGCAGGTATACCAGCAAGTCTTGGTACTCTTTTTAATGAACTTTACCCTGCGGGTATACGTGGCACAGGAGTTGGTTTTTGCTATAATTTTGGACGTATTGCATCAGCGGCATTTCCCTGGTTGGTTGGCAATATGAGTAAGTCAATGCCACTTGGTACTGCTATTGGAATCGACGCTGCAGCTGCATACACTGTGGTTATCATAGCAATTTTATTTTTGCCTGAAACCAAAGCAACGGTGCTTTTATCAACCCAGAAAAATGACTGATAATCATATTAATCGTCGAACATTTACCGTCTCACTACTCTCAGCAGTAGGTGCTCTATCAATGAGAAATATACTTAACGCATCAGATCTAAGTCACTCTTTGCCATCAAACGCATCGATAGATACACATGCGCATATTTTTAAAAGAGGACTGAAGATCGCAGCGAATGCGAGATATGTCCCTGAGTACGATGCTACAGTGAATGACTATATCCAATTACTCGATGGTAATGGTATATCAAATGCGGTACTTGTTCAGCCTAGCTTTCTTGGAACAGATAATTCGTACTTAGTTTCAGGTTTAAATCAGTATAGTAAACGTTTGCGTGGCATAGTTGTTATTCCTCCTACGAGTACTTTTGGTGAAATGAAGGAGTTAGCTGCTCAGGGTGTAGTAGGTATCCGTCTTAACTTAGTCCAAGCGAAGATTCCTGATTTTGCACAGGCTCCTTGGCCTACTTTTTTAAAAAATATAAATCTTTTAAATTGGTCGGTAGATGTGCACCGTGAAGCTAAAGATATTTCATTAATTGTTAAACCACTAATAGCAGCAGGTTTAAAAGTAGTTGTAGATCACTTTGGTAGGCCTGATCCTAAGCTAGGTGTTAATGATCCAGGTTTTGTATCTCTGCTCAAACTAGGTGAATCAAAAAATCTTTGGGTCAAGCTATCTGGTGCTTACAGAAACGGTCCAAATGGTCGTGGTGATTTAGTTGCTCTAGAGGCTATATCTTTGTTGAAACATGCTGTAGGCATCAATCGTTTATTGTGGGGTAGTGATTGGCCTCATACTCAGTTTGAGATGGCCTCAACCTACATAAGTGCCCGCCAATCTTTGGACCGTTGGATTCAATCAGATGCGGATAAAAATCTTGTATTACGAGATAATCCAGCCTCTTTATATGGTTTTTAATAAATTTATAATTAGTGCGAATGAAATTATTTAGCATAATATTTGTCGCATACGTTTTACTGTTATCTCGATCTGCTAGTGCTACTGACACGCATCCTAATATAGTTGTCATTTTATGTGATGATCTAGGTCGTGGTGACTATTCAGGTTTTGGAACTAAGGACATAAGTACTCCAAACATAGATCGGATTGCTCATGAGGGTATTACATTTACTAATTTTTATGCTAACTCATGTGTTTGTGCTCCATCGCGTGCATCGCTAATGACAGGCAAATATCCTGATAGAGTTGGTGTTCCTGGAGTAATTAGGGGTGAATCTGAAAATAATTGGGGGTGGTTATCTCCACAAGCTCGGCTGTTACCCGATGTACTAAAAGTAAATGGTTACCAGTCAGTAATTATAGGTAAGTGGCATTTAGGGTTTGAGTCACCTAATCTTCCTAATGATAGAGGCTTTGATGAGTTTAAAGGTTTTCTAGGAGATATGATGGATAGTTATACAACGCATTTGCGTAATGGGCAGAATTATATGAGACATAATCGTGAGACTATAAATCCTGAAGGTCACGCTACAGATTTGTTTACGCAGTGGGCTTGTGATTATCTTGATCAAAATACTGCATCGCAAAAGCCGTTCTTTATGTATCTAGCTTATAATGCACCGCATGAACCTATTCAGCCTCCTAAAGTGTGGTTGGATCGTGTTAAGGCTCGTTCACCTGGCATTACAGATAAAAGGGCGCGTATGGTAGCGTTAATTGAGCATCTTGATTCAGGAATTGGTAAAGTTTTAGAAAGACTAGATGCACTTAATCTTACTCAAAATACTTTAGTTATTTTTACTTCAGATAATGGAGGTGTATTAAAATATGGAGGATACAATGGTCCTTGGAGAGGAGATAAGCAGCATATGTTTGAAGGTGGGTTACGCGTACCAGGTTGTGCTCGTTGGCCAGGTAGGATAGCACCAGGAAGTTTTACCGAACGAAGAACACTTACTATGGATATTTTTGCCACAGTATGTGAAGTTTCTCATACGCAAACTCCAGTTGGTATTGATGGAGTTAGTTTTTTACCAACACTACTTGGTGGATATGATGCTAATTATGATCGTCAATTATATTTCTGCCGTCGTGAAGGAACTGACATTTATGGCGGTAAAACAATTGAAGCGTTAATCAGCGGCGACTGGAAAATTATACAAGATAGTCCATTTGCCCCTATTGAATTATATAATATCAAAACAGATCCGCTTGAGACAAAAGATTTAGCTAAAGTTTATCCTGATATAACTAAAAAATTAGCCAAAGCACTTAGAGTAAATATTCAGCGCGGTGGTCAAGTTCCATGGCAAAAACCTGATAACTAAGGTTTATAGTTATAGGAATGTTTAAAAAATCTAATTAGTAAGACGGACTTTTGTGTTATCACAGCAGACTTAATGCATGAGCAATCTGACCAGCTGTTTTAGCATTGTTGATCAAAAGTGCTACATTTGCTTTCCGTGACACGCCGTCAGTTAATTCAGACACGCGTTTTAAAAGAAAGGGAGTCACAGCTTTACCTTTTATTCCTAAGCTTGAGCATTCACTGATCGCTTTCTCGATTACGATATTCATTTCGTTTTCAGGAAGCGCGTATGCTTCAGGTACAGGTACACCTATAATTAAGCCGCCTTGGCTTGAACCTAGATTTTGAGATGCAGATACAATTTGAGCAGCTTCGTTTGCATTTTGTACACTGGCATCAACCTCTATATCGGTTAAGCGAGTGTAAAAGCCTGGCAGCTTGGTTACCTGGTAGCCGATCAGTGGAACACCTTGTGTCTCTAAAAATTCAGCAGTTAGTGGTAAATCTAGAATAGCCTTAGCTCCCGAGCAAACCACTGCTACCGGTGTTCTACCTAGTTCAATTAAGTCTGCCGATACATCGTTAGGAGCTCCGCGGTGTACGCCACCTATGCCGCCAGTTGCAAAAAGTTTAATGCCAGCTTTGTGCGCAATAATCATAGTGCCTGCAACGGTTGTTGAAGCATTATCTTTTTGAGCTAAAGCAATAGGAAGATCTCTTCTGCTGCATTTGCGTACCTTGTCGGAAGGTAGCTTAGCTAAAAATTCAATCTCTTGTTTTGTAATACCAACTTTTATTACGCCATTAATAATCGCAATCGTAGCTGGAATACTGCCAGAACTTCTAACAGCATCCTCCATGGACTGAGCCGTAGTTACATTGTCTGGGTAGGGAAGGCCGTGTGTAATGAGTGTCGACTCTAATGCTACAACACCACGTTTCTGAGCGAGTGCTTGTTTTACTTCCTCTGAAATCTCGATCGCAAATGACATACCAGTAAGTGACTTGTGAATTAGGCTATACCGTTAAAGCCACTTAGTCATTTAAAATGATCCTAAAACTTAGATCACTTTTTTTGACTAATCGAGCGATGAACAAAAAAGTAGTATAGTCCAAATAGAACCAGTACAGCGCACGATAACCATACGGTGATCGATTTCATGTCGCCATTAATTAAGTTCTGATCTTTACCAGCGGCTACTCCGACAAAAGCGAGTACTGCACACCAAAGCGTTGAACCTAAAACAGTTTGAATTGAGTACTGAGTAAAGTTGAGACGAACGATACCAGCTGGAATACCGATTAAGTGACGAACAACGGGTAAGAGGCGTGATGCAAAAATACCAAACACACCGTACTGAGCTGCCCACGTTTCTGCGAGTTGTACTTTGTCTTGTGAGATAAAGAAATATCTACCGTAGCGTAGTACGAGTGGGCGTCCTGCTAAACGGGATACCCAGTACATGACAGTTGCTCCAATCCAGGATCCAACTGCACCAGCGATAACAACCCCCGTCACACTCATGTTGCCATGGCTGTGAGCGAGATAAGCTGCAAAAGGAATAACGAGTTCGCTTGGTACAGGAATAATTGAACTCTCAATCGCCATTAATAAAATGACGAGAGGATAGCCCCCTGTATCCAGGGAAGTAACGTACCAAGAAATCAGGCGATTAATCAGTTCGTGCATAATCAAAATGACTGCATCGAGCTGCTAGGCAAAGGCCCAGCTTAAACGCCAGGTTTTGTTTTACGAAGACCTTGAACGCGGTCTCCTTCTTTCCATTGGCCACGTTTCTTAAGAATTTCTACGCGTTCAAAACGCTTTAAAACGTTGCGTTTACGAACGATACCGCTGGCACCTTGAAGACTTTTGTGTTGGGACATGGCGTGAAAAGAGTAGTAAGTGTCGAGTTAAAGGATTAAGCAGTAGAGTTGCCTTCAACCCATGACAAGTACTTTTCTGAGGCATGCGTAACTTCTACGCATATCCATTCAGGAGTTTTATAAGGATGTTTACCTAAAACTAACTGCTCCAATGACTTAAGGTTTTTGTCAGTACACTTAAAACACAGACGATATTCGGAAGATACTTCAAGTTTTCCTTCCCAGTTGTAATAGGAAGTTATGGGTTCTACTTGCACACAGGCAGCTAGACCCTGAGATATAGCTTCTTTTGCAACTGCTTCAGCCTCTGAAACTTTAGAAACGGTAGTCCACGCAATATACATGTAGTAGAAGGAATTATGACTCAGGCTTGTCTATAGTAATATCTTGACGAAGTGGGCCCATTTTTGAAACTTTAAACCCTTTAGGCAAATACTATGAGAGACGACTACATCAAACAGGCCCTCGCTAAGATCCAGGATCCAAATATCCTCATCAATGTGGTCTCACGCCGCGTTAAACAATTAAAACGTGGAAATCGTCCACTCGTTGAATCCCTAGAAAAACTTTCTCCAGAGGATATCGCCCTACGCGAAATAATCGAAGATAAGATTAGCTTCGAAGAAGCTGTTAGCTAATAGCTAACACAGGTTCTGAGCTTTACTTTAAAGGGAATTAAATTTCCCTTTCCATTTTTCGCTTAATCTGCGGATACTAGAATTTTTATGGCCGCAAAAAACAACGACGAAGGCCGTTTTACGGAAATCCGGAATGCTAAGGTATTCCGTGATTACTTTGTTGAAGAGCGTTTTGAGGCGGGAATTCGTTTAACAGGCACTGAAGTGAAATCGGTACGTGCTGGGCGTGCTCAAATCAGCGACTCCTTTGCTAGGCCAGATAAAGGGGAATTGTGGCTTATGAATGCCCACATTGATCCCTACACCTTTGGTAATATCTACAATCATGATGCAAGGCGTGCGAGAAAGCTCCTCATGCATAAACATCAGATTAAAAAGATCACAGAGGCAGTTCTCGTAGGGAAACGCTCCTTAATTCCCTTAAGGCTTTATTTTAAAGAAGCGCTTTTAAAGGTAGAATTGGGACTTTGTACCGGAAAAAAGAATTACGATAAGCGTGAAGACTTGAAAAAGAAGGCTCAAGTGCGTGAGATCACTAAGGTCTTAAAGGCCAGACGTACATGAGTTCATCACCCAAAACAGTTTCAGTTAAGGTTCCTGGCAGTACTTCGAATTGTGGTGCTGGCTTTGATACACTTGGTCTTGCTCTCAAAGTGTATAACACAGTCACGCTCACAAAGCAGGAAGGGCTTCAAATTTTACCTGAAAGCGATTCTGATAAACGTGGACTAGCTATGGTAGAAGCGACCGCTGGTGCATTTTTTAAAACCTTTCAAGTTCCTGCAATCGGATTTTCATTTCATGTAACTGGTGATGTGCCTCCTGCTCGTGGACTTGGTTCCAGTGTGACTGTCATCGCAGGCATTATTGCAGGTTTAGATCAATTAACGGGTGCTGGCACAACGCGTGACCAGTGGGTAAGTTTAGCGACTGAACTAGAAGGTCATCCGGACAATGCGAGTGCGGGAATCTTAGGTGGATTTTGTGTTTCTCGGTGCGATCCTAAAACTAACCAGTTCTTAGATACGATACGCTATCCCGTTCCACCTAGTGTAAAGTTTGTTGTTGTTTCTCCAAGTAGTGAATTACTGACAAAGGAGTCACGTGGTGTACTGCCTTCTACACTTTCATATTTTGATGCGGTAAAAAGTATTAATAGTGCAGCCTACTTAGTAGCTGCATTTGCTAGTGGGGATTATGCAAAACTGCGCTTCAGTGCTGGGGATTTTATGCATGAGCCGTACCGCTTACCCAAAATTAAGGGTGGAGCGGAAGCTATTGCAGCAGGCGTTGCAGCTGGTGGTTTTACAGGCTGGCTCAGTGGTAGTGGCTCGAGTGTTTTATGCGTCGCTACGACAGAAAGTAGAGCTCGTGTAGCTCATGCTATGCAAAAAGCGTTTTCTGATGTTGGAGTAACTTCAGAATCACGCGTTCTTGAAGTCGATAATCAGGGACTTGTTGTAGAGGTTATAAATTAATTTTTTTCTAAGTAAGGGGTATGCTTCATATCGTATTATATCGTCCCGAAATTCCTCAAAATACAGGGAATATTGGGCGTATGTGTGCACTTACAAAAAGTCGCTTACACTTGATTCATCCACTCGGCTTTACGGTGACGGATAAACATTTGAAACGCTCTGGTATGGATTACTGGAAAACGCTCGATATTGTTCATCACAAAGACTGGGAAAGTTTTAAGCTAAGTAGTGAAGCGCCAAAGCGGTTGTGGCTATTTACAACCAAGGCGACTAAGTCGTACTGGGATGTCGAATTTAAGGATGGAGATGGTTTACTCTTTGGTAATGAAGGAGCTGGGGCACCCGCATTTCTTCATGACTATGTAGGAGAAAACCGAGTTACGATACCTCAGGCTGATCCAACACTGCGTAGCCTTAATTTATCTACTGCAGCAGGTATAGCGTGTTACGAAGCGCTCAGACAAATCAGTAAGCGTTAATAACTGTAGTTAACACTAGCAAAGAAGCCGCGCCGTGCTCCGTACTGTGGAGCAAATACACCAATTCCAGAGCCGTCGCGTAAGGTGTATACCTGGTCAAAGAGATTAACGATATCTAGGCGTATGCTTAAGCTACGTTTATGGTTCAAGTTAAGGGTATGCTCATAGCCAACATTGACAGGATAATAAGCGGCTAAATGTTCTGTATTCGCGAAGCCGTTTCTTAGACCACTGCCATACAGTGAATCAAAATAGAGTAAATCGTGGGTAAAGTGATAGGATACGCCTGCTGAAAGGGTGAGCGCTTGTTCGTGGTCGAGCGCAATACGGTGATTGGCTGCGTAATTTAAAGTCTCTTGATCAAATTCAAATTGACCCGAGGAAATAGTTTTTCCGTAGGCTCTACCTTCAGCAGCATTCAGGTAAGCGGTAATCTTTTTCGTGGTGTAATTAAGACTTATTTCTGAGCCGTAAATTTCGCCGTACGTATAATTAAAAGCGTTAAAAACAACAGCCTGTCCAAATTGACCTTCGTCGAGTAGGTGGGTCGCTTTTTTTAGATAGTTATCCCATTCAAGACTTATTGTTGGTGTGAGTTGCTTCGTTAAACCGAAGTCGAGGTAGTGTGACCTCTCTGCTGAAATTGAACTATTCGTAAGCACTTCAGTCGCGTTTGTTGTATGTGTGTACTTCGCTAAATTAGGAGTATCAACCAATTCTAGTGCGGGAGGTGTGAAGTACCTTGCATAACCAAGATGAAAACTTAAGTCGTCTCGCTTCTGCCATACCGCGTTAATGCGAGGACTTATTTGTGACTCATTTTGTGCTCCATGCGAGGTATCTAAGCGTAGTCCTGCATTGAGCGTAATATTATTAGGCAATTTCCATTCATCTTGCCCGTAAACTCCTATAAGCCATCCAAGACGGTGATGGGAATCTTGAATCCAAAATGCCGTGCTGCTGGACTGATTACCGCTGCTGTCCGTTGGAAATACCGCGTTGTTTGTTTTTGTGTTTGCGTTTTGCGTGGCTAAGAAAGATCCAAAACGTAAGGTGTGGTTTGTGGTAATATCCCACTTACTATCGAGTTCTAGACCGTTACTAATTAAGTCCTGATGTACGTCACTTGCTACGCCGTTGAAAATAAGATCTCCTGCAATATCAGGTGTGAAATGAGTTAGGCTGTAACGAGTGAATAAGGAGGCTTGAAAATTAAAATCTCCGCTCGATTTTTGATAGGCTAGGATTGCATAATCATTAAACTCGGTCTGATTCTCATTAAGATTTAGCGAATTAAAGGATGGGGTGTTTTTTAAGGTGTAGCCTTGAGTTTGATTTGCAGAATTAGGAATCTGAAAGGTAGCTGTTGAGTCACTAAGCATGAAGGAAAGTCGGCTCGTAGCATCGATCACATAGTTTAAATTCGTAAAAAATTTTACTTGGTAGGTTTTGTCATGCGCTGCTTGCTTCGTTGGCTCAGGATTTTCAATTCCTAAGTTGTTAGTTTCGGCGCTTAAGGTTGTAAAGCCGCCTAGCTTTCCGTTTTGCACACCTCCCGTAGTGGTAAATTTCAATGTATCATGGCTTCCTGCAAAGGTATTTAAGGTGCCTTTAATATTGGTAGTACCACTTTCCGTATGGATATCTACAACGCCAGCCGTTCTATAACCATATTGTGCAGGTAAACTGCCCGTGAGAATGGATGCTGATTTAATGAAAGGAATATCAAGCTCTTGGCCGAATCCACTGATGCCTTCTGGTAGAAGTACATCGTTAATGCGGTACTGTAAATCGGCATGCTCACCGCGTAAATGAACTTGGCCAAAGGAGTCTTCAACAACGCTAGGAACGCGGAGTAAAATTTCATTAAAACTTCCATTTCCTCCTAGTGATTCAGCATCAAGTTGCATTTTTCCGATTTCGTAGGAGGTAGCACCAAGCGATGGGACAATCCCTTCACGTGCTACATCCAACGAATCTGATACCACAAAGGCGTCCAATTTGATCGTCTGATCATCTTGGGCTTTTGAAGGCGTATTTGATTGGGCGTTTAATCCCAGAACTGAACCGATGAAAAGTGATATAAAACTAATGCGAGAAATCATAGATACTTCCTTTTACTACTGCTTTAAGCAGTAACTCTCATAATAAGCCTAAGCATCATGCGTTAGACTTTACGTGACGATTTAAGCGCTTAACGAGGGTGGCCCACGTTCTGGCTTTATCACGTAGAGGGAAGTTTTAAGAAATAAAGACTGAGGTTTTACTACGTTTCCGACTAAGAAAGTCTGACTTTGCAGGGTAAAAAAAGTGGCGGTTACAAGTGTCGTTCCTTGGTTATACAGGGTAACAGCGCAGGTGTGACCTGACTCATGAGAATCACTATGAACGAAGTGATGGGCATCTGGGCTTACAGCCATTAACCCTAAAATAAATACTAAACTAGCTAGAAGAATAGCTAGTGTATTTAAAAAGAGTGTGTGTAGAGGCTTAGTCACGATCGTTTCCGTTTGGGAAGTTAAATCTAACTTCTGTAAAGGTATGGTTATTTACCTTAATCAACTTTATGACGGCGTCAAATGTCGTTGTTTTGGAAAAGAAATCTGAGGTGAGCTGAAATTCTGCAGTATCTCCTACTTTTTCGCCCGTTGCTGAATTTTCTACCCCATGCAGAACAAGCTTTTGAGTCGCTAATTGTAATTCAACGGTAGGTTGTTCGATACGTACAAAATTTTCCATTTCTGAATCGAGTACATAGGCAGTAAGCGTGTGAGCCTCCGTATCCTGAACAATTTCTAAATGGCACAACTCGTTTCCAAGAACAACGGCAGTTCCTCCGTGAGGCGCATGGTGCTGATGGATTACGATTTCTTTTACTTCTTTGGATTTTGTGCAGCCGCTTAGCAGTAAACCTAATCCTAACAAAATTCCACTGAGCAGACGCAGTTTCATTTGTTTATGAAACGGGGGCTAAATTCGAAGCGATATCTGCTCGGTATGCTTTGAGGGCAGGTACTAAGCCACCTAATGCGCATAAAGCAATCATGGTGGTTGGAGCCCAAATCATGACGAAGTCGAAACTAAATATATTTAACATGACTCCCGTTTGGCTTCGAATAATAGCACTCACTAAGCTAAGGATTCCGAAGTAAAAGATAAACGCGAGTATCATGCCCAAAGCTCCTATCGTTGCAGCTTCGAGGACGATTGTTCCTAAAATGGTTCTACGATGTGCTCCGAGGGATCTTAATATAGCTATATCTCGACTACGCGCAGCCATCGAATTGTAAATGGCTACGAGTACACCTGCTGCAGATACAAGTGCCACTAAATAGGCGATCAGTGTAAGTACTTTATCAAACCAACCTATTTTTCCAAAAAGATCTGATATGATTGCTCCAATCGGCCATGCAAAAGTTAAGCGATTGCCTTGTTTGTTATAGAGAAGATCTAAAACGAAACCTGAAGTAGGAGAGCGTAGCTGAATGAGGATAGCGCTTATATCATTAGCAGCTTTGGGATCATGTCCTCCCATCGTTTGTAGACCATGAAGTGGTATCCATATGACTTTATCTGCAGGGGTATTCGATGCTTTGAGTATTCCTGTTACGATATATGTTTCAGGGTGTTGATTACTGGGATCGTAGGCCAGTCCGTGGAACGGGTGAAAGGTATCGCCAACGTTGAGTTGTAATTGGTGAGCAGCAAATTCACCAAGAACGGCTT
>Ga0208499_1000058_pt1 | contig 49098 bp, 74 predicted proteins | sample CryBogCBE07Jul09_FD_185504 | JGI IMG/M metagenome (GOLD analysis project Ga0208499, IMG submission 185504) | Freshwater microbial communities from Crystal Bog, Wisconsin, USA - CBE07Jul09 (SPAdes) (version 2) | ecosystem: Environmental > Aquatic > Freshwater > Lake | place: Crystal Bog... | reverse complement strand
GTATTAATGCAACAACTTTTTTAGGGTTGTTGCATTTTTGCTACTTCAGCATTTCCTTCATAAAAGATGCTTTCTTGGCAGCCAATTCTTTGATATTCAACTTGCAATCTTCACAATCGCAGGGAATAACATCATTTTTGGCAGCTTGTCGAATTTCAGCCATAGTGTCAAAACCTCGGACATGGACTAAATCATCTGAAAATCTAAAGCCGAATGGCAGCCAGAGCATATAGGCATCGCCATCCGCATCTACATCACGACTAACATCTAATTGGTATTTCATAACAACTCCTTTCGTGGTTGAACTACTTAAAACTTTAAAACTCTGTACTCAATACCCTCTAACTGATAATCCAGAAAAACTGCTGCCGAATCTCCTTCAAAAAACCTTTTGGCATTGTAGGCAAGACCGACAGCAAGCAAACAATCTGCAAGCAACTCATCGCCATTCATGACACCGATTTTTTGAAAAGAACCGCCAACTTTTTCAGCAATCAATAAATTCATAAAACCCCCTTAAGCTGGTTGAAACATCTGACGAGCATCATTCATAAAAATCCGATAAGCGATCAATTGCTGCTCGCTAAATTCCTCTGGATTCTGACGAATTTCAATCAAGGCTTCCAAGAACCCAATTCCATAGTCCTGGCGATATTCCTCAATAATTGCAATGGCTTGGTCGATCTGCATTTTTAATTTCCTTTCGTGGTTAATTAAGACTACATTCTTATATTATTCCTATTTAGTATAAGTGTCAAATATATTTACCTAAAGTGTTGTTTTTGCACAAATACAACAAATAGTGAAATAGTCCTTGTGCTTATACCTAATAAGCATTAATATGTAAGTGTAGTAGTTAATCACGAAAGGAGTTTGAAATGAGTTTGCCTTTGTATGGATATGAGGTTTTCAGTATTGCCCAAGCCCAGGGGATTTTGATCTTGGCTTTGGCAAAAGGTCAGATGGGCAGGGCTGCTGCTGCTAGAGCAGTTATCCAGCAATTTCAAGAAAGGGGTGCAGCATGAGTCAGGAAATGTATGGTTGCGACATTGAGCAATTTATAGCGCAGATCAGATCATCAGCCAGCTACAAGTTGGGTGGGGCTGGTATTGTTGTTGCTGGTCTTATGAGTGATGCCCAGGAAGAAATTGCGATGGGTGCGAATGAGAGAGCCAGGCAGAGTTTGAATAGAGCCAAAGCGATCTTGTTTGAAATCATGGATGGCAAAATGATTTTGGAAGTACCAAGATAACCACGAAAGGGAAATCATGTCAGTCAAATATTTTATTGAAAGTTCGGAAGTTGATTATGACGATTGTTTGAAGTACTTCATTCTCTATAGCGGATTCTCAAAAGAAGATGCTATTTCTGAGTTTGATTCCAATAACAATCCAGAGTGTGCTGCCTATATTAGCGAATTGTGCTCGGATGTCGAAGTGGTCTACGAGTAAAAATTCCTATTATTACAAGCCCTTTTGAGGGCTTTTTGTTATATGATAAAATGAATTGAAAGGGCAATATATGAAAATTGGTAATTACGAAATCAGTCCATCAGCTATCTTCTATGTAACTTCAGAAGATGGTTTGCCAGTATCAGTCAATGCTGGAAAAGATATACCAATGGTAGCTATCTGGATTAAAGGTGAACCAAAAGAATTTTCACTCAAAGAAGAATTCCTGCTGCCTAGCAATGCTCAAGTATTTCAAGCCTTAGTGATGGATTCCCAGGCTGCATCATAAAGAGCCTTCATCTTATCATTTAGGTTTTTGACCTTAGCTTCTTCATAGACATTAAGTTGTTTACCAGCTTGTGCTGCATCTTCTAAAATGATGCGAACTTCCTCATAGTAACCATGTGCCTTTTCTTTGGCTTCCATCATTGCTGGTAGATTAATCTGCACTTCAGCATAAGAGCCATTTACCTCAACTACCATATTGACATCTCGATAGCCAGATCCACCCAATGAGTCAGTCTTAGGATCAAGTAAATTTCTTAGCTTTACTGGTTCACCATATTCAGCTTTGAGTTTATCAATTGCGCTATTGACATCCTTTAGCGATTTAATCTCAATGGTTGTGCGAAGTAAATCTTTAATCTTGGTTGGATCATTGTCATAAGACTTAGTAATCTTATCGACTGCTCTTTGCGATCCCTTCAATGGCACAATGGCAGCCCGACCACCTAGTTCTTCAGCGATCCTTGTATTGGTATTGTCAAAGTGATCTTTATTCTCGGCTGCCTTCTCATACATTTCAGTAAAGATTTTTTGCTTTTCTTCAGGCAATCTCTCTACATCAGCTTGTTGCAGCTTACCTGATAACAACTCTTTCACTCGATTAGCGGTTGGTGCTTTTGGCTTTTCGACAGTCTTAGCCTTTGGTGCTTGTGGTTTTTCGATCAGCGCAGTCTTAGCTACTGGTGCAGTAATCGCTGCGGTCTGTCTACCCATAGGTTCAGTAGCAACACTACCACCTGAACCAGTAGTAAATTTCCCATCAGCATCTCTTGGATGATCTGCTTCTAGGAAAGCATCAGCCTTTGGGATGGGGTTAGCCCATTTCCCCCCATCTGCTCTTGGCATTTTTTCTTCTGGCATTGACTCTTGCGGTGGCTCATATTCAGCCAGGGCATCAGTATCAATTTGTAAGCTGCTTTGAAACATATCAGGCATTTCATTGATATTATCTTGCGCCCATTGAATGAGAATGGCTCTATTTTGACCATCTGCAACTGGCAATACAGTCCGAAGAATTTCAGTAATACCTTTTAGCTTGATGTCAGCAACCTTGACCTTTTCAGACTCTGGTTCTTCCATGAGGGATTCCCACTCAGCTTTGAAGTTCTTTTGCCAGCTATAGAAGGCTTGCTCATAAGACATCTTGCGATAAATCTCTGGATAGGATTTCTTGACAGCTTCATAGAATTCTTTATTCCAGGCTCGGTGCATGACAATTTTGTCAAAGAAAGCGAATAGGCTTTCCATGTCAACTCGGATGCCATCAATGTATTGCACAATGGCTTTAGCATCTTCAGTACCCTCACCAAATCCCTGGGTGAAGGCTTCATCTTTAAGCAGCATTGCAGGAACATCAGAAGCAGCAGCGATATTAGCAATGATGTTATCTCTGGCAGTTGTCATAGATGTTGCGGTATTGGTCAAATCAATGGAGTTGATTTCCTCATCAATATCAATGGAGAGCACATTACCAGTACCGCCTTCTTGCAAATAGGTGCGCTTGATACCAGCAGCATTTTGCATTAAGCGATTGACAATCGAGCCAGCAGGTTTTTGTTTAGCAATGATTAAACCTGATTTGAATGTCACCAGGTCATCGGTAATCATCGACTGAATGAAAGACTTTAATGGATATAAAGCCCTTTGAAAGACTGACCTACCTGTAAAACCGAAGGCACTAGACTGAAATTGAAGATATACAGGAGTGCCATTAAAAACAACAACACTTCGGCTAGGATGATAGGGCTGACCAGCAGCAGTAGTATATGCCAAAGGTTTTTGGAAGTCAGGCGCATTGGGATTCTGATTCGTCACAATCGAACCAGCCATATTAAGCGGATCTAGCTGATTAAAATAAAGATTAAGATCAGGAAGCATCCAAGGGTCAATGGGATCAGTAGTAGGAATCTTATCAGCCCCCACAACAATGCCAGCAGCACCATAGGTGCGATTAATAAACATAACATCCCTAATATGATTAGTAGCACCCAATCTCTCCCATTCTTTATTAAATGCTTCAGCGAGCATTTCTTTTGGTTGAGCATCAATTGTAATAGTTCTTGGCTTTGATAGCGCAAGTTTTACAGGCTTTTCTACTAATTTGCCACCAAGGGGATGATATGTCCAGATTTGCTTACATAACTCATAACCTGCTTGTGAGCCTGGTTGAATGTTGTCAGCACTAAGCAATGACATTAACTCACCGCCAAGATATGTATTATTTATCATTACATCTGACATAGTTCTTCCTTAGTAGCCATATTTATCACCAACACCAATGGCTAGACTATACACAAAAGCATCAAGCAAGTCATCTGCTCTTTTGTATGCTTCCTTATCGCCAATCCTAAAACTGGTGACTTGGGATAATAGATGATTGCGACTTGCATTTTTGAATGTCATAGTTTTATCAAAAGCAAACTCGCTGATCTTCATCAATCCCTGATGAAAGTATCCTGATACTGAAATGGCTCTTTCATCCTTACCAACTGAAGTCAGTCCAGAGTCAATGGCAAATGTATTCCATCCTCTAGTGCGCCCTTGTTGTATAAGAATAGAACCAGCAGCAGCATCTTCAATGAATGTACCGACAACTCCATTCCTGGCATTGGTTACTTTGGCTAGTTCTTCCAATCTGGCAAATACACTTGGCATCCAATTTTCTAGCATTGCGCCATCAATCTGCACAATATCCCAATCAAGAATAATCAAGTTGTAGGGATTTTGGGTGTACTTATCGACAGCCACATAGACAATCGCAGTACCATCATTCTCTTTTCCACCCTTAACTGCGGTATCAATGACTGCATAGACACCATCGCACTTAGTAGGATAGGCAACTGGTTTATTATCGACTAGCAGCTTGTCTACACTAAAGAAGGCTTCACCAGACCAATCTACAAATTCTGCCAAATACTCTTGACGATAGACGAGGGGATGATTTTCCCTTTCCAGCTTGATTAATTCTTCTTGGGGTAGGAATGGGTTTGTATGGGTTGGGGCATGGTATTCAGTAAATCCATGTTCAGGCTCATTGCATACCTGCCAAAAGAAATTGCTGCTATCTACCCCATTAGGAGTGGATGCTGCAATACAACTACCCTGGAAGTCTAGCAATGCTGGCTTAATAGCAGTTTGCCAGACCTTCATCATACTTGGCTTGGTAAAGGCTGCTTCATCAATAAAGACTTTATGGTACTTTCTGGATCGACCTGCTCTCTCATTTTCCAGAGTCCAAAAGTCTATGCGCCCACCCTTTTGAGTGGTAATGATTCCATCAATCTTGGAAGATGACACAATGGTAGGAGCTAATAGGTCTACGATCTCTCTAAAGGCTTCAGATTGAATTTTATAGTCAGGAGCAAACCAGCCTACCTTTTCACCATTGGCTGCTGCTGTCACCGCTAAATTTTGCATCATTGCGGTTTTTCCCCATCGCCTTCCACATCGGATTACAAAGAATCTGCTTTCATTATCATAGGCTGCTTGCTGTCCATCATGGAATGGCTGCAACTCTATGATTTCTTCACTTTTTTGTTTTAGTCGGGACATTGTGAATGGTTAGTTCTTCTTTAGCGACTTCTTCTACTCGATCACCATATTTCTTCGGTGCTAACTTTGTTATAACCCATTTACGAGTATCGACCCTTAATCTGGATCTATTAATATTCTCATGGTTAACTTTACCAGTAGGATTGCCATCTTTGTCCAGAAGCATATCTCCCTCAGTAGCATCAGCAATATCTAATAGTTCTTCTAAGAGAAAATCTGCTTGGGCTTCTCTCGCCTGTGCGTACTTGTCCGAAAAAGTCTTATTCTTTAACAGCCACAGTATTACAGTACTTCTCGCTGGTATATGCTCATCCTTGCAAATTTTGACAAGTCCCTCTCCATAAGAGAGTCTTAAACAAATCTCATCTGCTAGTTCTTCGGAATAACTTGAGGGTCTACCCATATCAATAATATCTAACTAAAAGTGTCAGATAGGAAATAGCTTTTGACTATTTGTGGCATACAAGGACAGTTGTACCCTATCTGACGATGTCATATTAGCATAGGGTTAATAATTATGTCATTGATTAATCATTAAATTCAGTTAAGATTCGCTTACTCACTTAGGGAGTCTTATGTCTAATTACCTTGCTACTGATGAGCAATTCATCGAATGTTGGAAAGAATTGGGTAGTCCAGATAGAGTATCAAGAGCATTGAAAATGGGTATTCGATCAGTCCATGCTAGAAGAAGGGCTTTGGAATTAAAGTATCAAATAGAGTTACCTACCTTTAATCCACAAGCTACTGGTCGGACTAATATTAAAAAAATAGATCAAACCTCTGGTCATGTTAGAAGGGGTATTGAGATTCCAGATAAAGGTCGAGTCATAGTTTTTAGTGATGCTCACTTTCAGCCAGGCGAAGTAACTACAGCTTATAAAGCACTATTAGCCATGATTAAGGCTTTTAAAGGTGAACTTAAAGCGATTGTAGCCAATGGCGATATGTTCGATGGAAGTCAAAATAGCGCACATAAGAGAATCAATTGGTCTCAAACTCCTACAGTAAAAGAAGAACTTGAAGCCTGTCAGGAATTTATGACAGGAATTGAAAATGCTGCCAGAAAAGATACTCCTTTAATATGGTGTCTGGGTAACCATGACGCTAGATTCGAAACATTTCTGTCAAATTCAGGCGCAGCGACTTATGAAGGTATTCTCGGTTTTAGCCTGAAAGATCATTTTCCGATGTGGAAATCTTGCTGGTCTTTTTGGGTCAATGAAGATACTTGCATAAAACACCGATGGAAGGGTGGTTTCGGTGCTACTAGGAGCAATGCCCTGAATTCGGGCATCAATTATATCTGTGGGCATACCCACAATTTATCCGCATTTCCTATTACCGATCTCAGCCCTGCCTTCAACATGGGAACTAGATGGGGTGTTCAAACTGGAACACTAGCCGATATTCATTCCGATGCCTTTGTACATTATACAGAAGATGCGCCAGTAGATTGGCGATCAGGGTTTGTCCTACTGTCATGGGAAAATGGCAGAATGTTAATGCCAGAGTTGGTTATGGTATCTGGTGAGGATGAATTTGAATTCCGAGGATGTATAAACAAGGTATAAACATGACTACTATTGTTGGCGATTGGATTAATAAAGTATTAGTTTCAGATAGTCAATTCTCTGATGAAGATACTGGTATCAAATACTTTGAAGAAAAGATTGTTGCAATAGATGGTGGCTGGCTTGGAGTTGCAGGTAATTGGAGTGATTGCGAAAAAGTTGTTGAATATATTAACAAAAAGAGCAAAGTCAAACCAAAGCTAAAGCCAGATAGTTCTTTTATTAAATTGACCAAAGATGGTCTTTTTTATTGCGGTGATGACCTGGAATGGGAAAGAGCCAAGACATTTATGGCTATAGGGTCTGGAGCAATGGCAGCCGAAGTATGTATGCGAATGGGTCTGACAGCAGAAGAAGCGGTGAAATGGGCTTGTAATGTTGACCTTAAAAGTCATGAACCCATTAAAACTTACAACCTATAAGTAGCAATTTTCTATACATATTAATACCTATATGTATAAATTGTAAAATATTTTATACATTTTGTGACTTATTAAAAAGTCCTTAAATAGGATAAAGCCTTATTAATGAGTCATTTAACATACTTTTGTTATTGTTAACATATAGTGTGTTAACACTTTTTCTTACAAAATTACCCGATCAGTAATTTTTTTGAAATTTCATGCACTTTTTCTTACAAATTGCCCGATAGGGAAACTTTTTTGTAAAGTTTTTAAAATTTTTTGTAAAGTATTAGGTTTAGGATTGTAAAGTTATTATACAAATAACAAATTTGTTAATAGTAGACAATTAGCAAGGCAATTAACATACAAAAAACTAGAGCAACTCCATCTTGTTCACTCATTGAATTAGACTCCCCATAACAATTCCAGGCGCAATATTCTCCCAATGATAACCTATTGATTCATTGACAATTTCTAGAAGTTCTTCCTCAGTTATGTCATAGGTTGATTCGAATCTTTTGCGCCCAAGCCCATGTATTCCAGTATCTCCTCGATGGTGCTCTCTACACAAAGGGATGGCAGGACTATCTTTCCTTGGTCGATTTCTTCGAATATGGTGAATTTCGGATGGTGTCCCTTCACCATATCCAAGGAAGAAACAAAGGACACATCCAAATCTGGCAAGTTTGTCATAATGCTCTTTTTCTTTTTTAGTGGTCAATGTCGACTCCTTGTTCGGCTGCCCATGCCATTACATATTCTAGGAATTCTGACATTTCTGCAATAGTTAATGTTGAAGTATGACGAAAAACAATATCTACTCCATGATTGTCAATCGAAGGTAAAATCTCAATAGGTTCACCCCTGGCTCTTAGCCAACCAGCAGTAAGGAGTCTTTTCCATGTATCTACTTCTCTATATGATCCTGCCCATTCTACCTTTTTGGATATGGCTTGCATAATCGAGTGCAGAAGCGCATTTTGCTCTAGACTGCGGGTAGGTAGCTTAACCTCTACGATGTAGCCTTCTGGGGCGGTTTTGACAGCTTCTAGGGCATTTTTTCTAGCGACATCATGTGCAAGGTAGAAAAGCTGCTTCATTTTATAGAAATAAGGTAAGCACCATAATTGGCTACAGCATATCCAAAATACATCCAAGCTAATCCCATATTGCCCTTCAAACAACTCTCAGCGCAAATATAGGCATATATCAGCCCAGTAAGGATGATGAGATTAGAACTCAAAAGGTTTTCCCACCCCAGATTTGGGATTCCAAATGTCGAATGTAAGAGTCCTGGTGCTCAATATGCTTTAGCAGCTTGTCATAAGCCAATCGCCAATAGTCAGCATCCATCTTGACTTTCTTCAATTCTTCTTGGAGTTTGTTTATTTCCATGTCCCCCACTCTCCTCGATTCCCTTTCGACCATTGCTCTACGAAAGATTGTTGCAATTTCATCCATAATTTGATTGTCCTTTCACCACGAATGTAAACCTGAAACTTTTTAAGACCCCAAGCCTTGCGGTAGGCAAGCATTTGTCTTACAGCACATTGGAATTTATGCAATTCGACTTGGGTGATACTCATATTGCCAAACTTCTTTTCTGCCCTTCGCATGGGGATTGCAGACCAAAGTTCTACTTAGGTATCGCTGTCTGCGAAGATAGCAAAGAGCCATCGAAATTTGAGGGGCTTTGAGGTCGGTCTTTACAGCAATGTCATACAAAGTCAGAGGGGCTTGTTCTTCAATGAATATTGCCCTGACCTTAGATGCTGCACCTTGCTTTTCCATCAACTACTCCTTGTAATAGGTTAATAATCTTACTTCTTTTTTTTATCTCTGGCATCCAGAATAAATTTTTTCATCTCGAAATAGCTATTAAATCGAGCCTTGGCTGGATCACCGCCACATTCGATGCGGTAGGCTTCCTCGATTTGTTTGTCAGTCCCTAGGGGCAATTCCTGCGATTTTAGGGGTGCTTGTGTAACCCAGGCAGCTTCAAAGGATCGCCAACCCTTAAACATGATTGTCTCAATGACTTCTGACAATGGCATTTTGGCTTTTTCAGCTTCAGTTACTAGGCGATTCACAATTCTGTCTGTAACTGGTGCTTTCAGTCTTTTCCTATAAACCAAAAAATCATTCCATAAATCAGACGAAACTCCTTCAGGAGTTGGAGTAGTATTTTTATGGTTAGTGGTTAGTGGTTTATGGTTAGTGGTTAGGGTTATTTGTGGGTTTTCTTTGGAAACCATCTGGGTTATTTCTGGGTTATGCTCTAAGTCCTTGATTTTCTTGGGTCTACCACCCAATTTACCCACAGTTTTATTCCTCTCAGCCTTCTCATGGTACTTTGCAATTTCGATGTCGCATCTTTCGTGATGCCATCCATCTTTCTTCAAATCGAAGAATTCTTTAAGTATTGCGAGAATGGTTTTCTCTTGGTTTACGAGTCGTAACCTTCTGATAACCGATTGGGTTTCTTTAGGGATTGGTTGCTCTGAATCGTAATAAAAATTAATTAACTTGAAATAGACAGCTTCTTCCTCAAGAGTCAAGTGGCTGGTTGCCAGATGCCAATCGGATATGTTGAATTTGTAGTAGTGCATATTCCTTCAGTCCAAGGTAGTCAAATTAAGGGATTGGGCAGAGCATTGACTAGATGCTTTTTCGGTTGCGAACCTAGCCCAAGGAAAAGATCATACTACTTTTTAATTTCTAACTCAGAAATTTTTATGAGGGATTTCCCTTGTCGAATAATTTCACCTCTGTAGACATGAAGTTCATCAACTTGTGAATCATCATCAAATAATCCAGCTTGCACTAAAGCATCCAGTAAACTCTTGATCCGATTGTCAATGTCAGACTTCCTACGATCTTTAAAATGTAAAGTTACTGTTAAGGACAATCTTTTATCCCCAAAATTAATATGCTGCTGGCTCGCTATATGAGCCACTTCTTTTTTAAACTCTCTGGCTGCAAGAGTTAAAAACCGCCTAGAACCAGCAAAACCCCAGTAGCTATTTACTGAGGGTGGAAGGGGCAGAATAAGGGTTAATTCGGTCATGTTGCATTTTTGCACATAACTTCTTGCAAGTGTAATAGTTTTGTGTAATACTACTTGTGTAGTTCGATAACCCACGAAAGGAAATCAAAATGCTTACAACTGTAGAAAAAGCAGTAACCAAGAGAATTGTAGAAACAGCTTTAGCTTTAAGTTATAAAGTTGGAGTGAGTGCAGATGGTGAAACTATTTGCAAACCATCAAAAAGTATTGAAAAGATTTTAAAAAATGCTTTTAACTGTGACTTTGTTGAACTTGAGCTAGATGGCAATAACAACAATGGTTTTATTTCATTGAATTTCTTTAACGATGGTCTTGAAATTATTTCCGATTATTCTGTCAATTTAGAAAATTTCATAGATTCAATCAGCTTTAAATCTTTAATCATTGACTTGTAAACATAGCCCCTTCGGGGGCTTTTCACGAAAGGTAAATTATGTATAACAACAATCGCTATTATGAACCAGAAGATGACAATGATTCAGATAGAATCAATGATCGAGTTGCTGAACTTATGGAAGATGAATACAGCATCAAAAAGTATTCCAACTTTGCAGAAGGCATTTATGAAGCTAATGAAAAGAATCGAGTCATTATCGAGGAAATGCTTTCTAAACCCCAAGTAGATATTAACTTTGAAGCCTTGGGTCGAAAGTTGTGGGATATGGCTTATGAATATATGGAAGGCTATGCCAACAGCCATGCAGAAGCAAATTTGTCTAGCGGTTATTTAGATTAAACACGAAAGGTAATAATGAAAACTTTTAATGAACTTCGCAAGATCAATGTCAATGAGCACACCGAAAAGAAAGGTCGCTTTACTTATCTTTCTTGGACATGGGCTGTAGATCAACTATTACAAAATGATCCATCCGCTACTTGGACTTTTGGCGATCCAGTTTACTTTAATGAAACTTTGATGGTCTTTTGTACTGTCAATGCTTTTGGCAAATCTATGACCTGCCAGATGCCAGTTATCAATAATCAGAATAAAGCTATTCCTAATCCAAATGCTATGGACTGCAATACCGCTATGCAAAGAGCATTAACAAAGTGTATCAGTCTATTCGGAATTGGACTATACATTTATGCGGGAGAGGATTTGCCACAAGAAGATGCAAAAGAGCCAGTTGATACTGCGCCATATATCAGCAATATTATGAAATCCTTGACTATGGATGAGTTAAAGAATAGCTACATTGCAGCAGTCAAGGCTTGTGGCACATTAAAAGAATTGGAGCAAGTCAAAGACATTCGCAAGAATGAATTAGTGGCGGAGCAATCATGACCGACATATTACAAGGCACTCCAGAGTGGCATCAGCTTCGCCTAGGTAAAGTGACTGCTTCCAGGGTGGCTGACATCCTGGCTAAGACTAAAACTGGTGTATCTGCAAGTAGGGGTAATTACCTAGTTGAATTGGCTATCCAGAGGGTTACAGGTCAGATCGAGGAGTCCTATACTAATGCTGCTATGGCATGGGGGACTGAAACTGAACCGAAAGCGAGAATGGCTTATGAGGTGTTTAATGATGTCCTGGTGGAGCAAGTGCCTTTTGTGGATCATTCCACCATTAAAGGCTTTGGTGCTAGTCCTGATGGGCTGGTTAATATTAATGGGCTTTGTGAAATCAAGTGTCCCAATTCTGCAACTCATTGGTCATATCTAAAGTCTGGTGAGCCACCCAATAAATATTTTATTCAGATGCAAGCCCAGATTGCTTGTACTGGTAGGGAATGGAATGACTTTATTTCATTCGATCCTAGGATGCCTGAGAAAAGTCAATTGTTTGTGAAAAGGGTTTTCCGAGATGACAAGTTCATTGGCATCATGGAAGATGAAGTAAAGAAGTTTTTGGAAGAAGTAGAAAGAGAAACCGAACTCATGTTAAATCGGCAAATTTAATCAAGGATAAATCATGGCATCAGTAAATAAAGTAATCATTGTGGGCAACCTGGGTAAAGACCCTGAACTTCGCAGCTTTCCAGATGGCAGCCCAGTTTGTAACATTTCTGTAGCTTGTACCGAAAAATACAAGGATAAGCAGGGTGAGCAAAAAGAAGTAACCGAATGGGTCAATGTAGTCTTTTTTGGAAAGCTGGCTGAAATTGCTGGTGATTACCTTAAAAAAGGCAGTTCAGTCTATGTTGAAGGCAAACTTAAGACCGAAAAATACACCGACAAAAATACTGGAGTGGAGAAGTACTCTACAAAGGTCATAGGCAGCACAATGCAGATGTTAGGGGGTAAGCCTTCAGAAGATTCAAAACCTTCTCAAAGCCCTCAAAAGGGTGTTAATTTAGCCGATTTAGATAGTGACATACCTTTTTAAGCTAAAATGATCTTGGAGTCCTTATTTCTGGGAGTGGTACACCCAAAAATTACCTTCTGGTGCAATGCCAGACCTTTCGTGAGGGATAAGGACTCCACCCCTGCAAAAAAGCAACACCCTATTGCAGATGTATTATATTTATGTAATACTACTTTTGAAGTCTAGCGAAAGGAAGTCAATATGTACTATGTCTATGATGAAACTGGATTGCTAATGCGAAAAGTTCGTCATAAGGCAGAAGCAAATCAGCTTGTCAGTATTAGAAGTGGTTGGTCTTATGTTTTTGTTAAAAACAAAAAGAAACCAATTAAATCTTATAACTTTGCACCAGCACCTTTTTGAAAGGAAATAAAAATGTTGAAATATTTTGATGCTTTAGAAGTTCCAGCCTGGGTTGAATGGGTAGGAGTCATTGCGATGGGTATCCTCTTTGGATGTATGTTTGCCCTATGAAGGGTAATGAAAAGCCCTATGCGCTGCGAATCCAATCCAACATAGGTGAGGATCTATTCGAGATGTATTGCGAGAGACAAGGCTATACATTCAATCGCCTGGGCTTTGATGAGCAAAATGGATTTGTAAGTAAGTTCTATAGGATTAATCCTTTATTAAGGAATCTTCCTGACTATGTTGTAGAAGCAGGTTCTAAGACTTTTGTAGTGTGTGTTAAGGGTACTGCCAATTTAAAGCAAAAGGAATTTGAGTTATTGCCTAAATTGGTAGAGTGTTTTAGTTCGGAAGATGCGCCCCTGGTCTATGCTTTTTGTTTTCAGACTGAGCCAGTTCCGATCTTTGTTTTTCCCAATAGGATCATAGAGTTATATAACAACTCCATTGATGCGAAATGGGATGATGGTGTAGTTTATAGAAACCTCAATATCAAGGAGCAATCATGAATGAATATGTCTGGACAGCAGCAGGTACAAATATCGAAGAAAGATGGATTAAGCAATATGGATGGGTCAGACCATCAGAGTTGCCAGAGTACCAAGCCAAGTTTAAGTACTTTCAAGAACTTCCATTGCGAAAGCTGGATGACAATGCCAGGATCGAGTATGAACTTGCTTTGAAAAAGGCAAGAGTAGTCAGAATCAAATAATTCAATTTAAGGACAGAGAAAATGAATGATATTAGTGAGCAAATCACCAAAGCAAGAAAGCTAATCAATCGCCTGGAGATGCTCAATGCCAATCCAGCTTTGGTAGGAAAGCAACAACTTTATGACACCGCAGTCGAATTAGACATACTGGTTCAAAATATTATTATGCAAGTCGCTGACTATGCTTAAAATACAATTTTTCACGAAAGGTAAAATATGACTTGGAATGTGCGGTTAATGAAGATGTACGATGAACCTGATGAGGTTTATTTTGAGATGCGAGAAGTTTTCTACAATGAGATCGGAAAGCCACTAGGTCATACTGCTGCGACAGTTGGCGGTCAAAACATTGATGAAATCAAGCATTACATCGAGTTTATGAATGAAGCATTGACCAAGCATATTCTGGATGAAAGAGACTTTGGGGGTGGGGAGTGACAACCTTTACCACCGAAGATCGCCTAGAAGCTGAGAAAGAACCCATTCCTTTTGCTGGTCATGCTGATTTATCCAAAAGGGATGAGGAAATCTGGCACTTTTCAGTCCAAGATGGTGAGACCAGGATTGAGATTAAAAAGACTTGGGAATTCTAGCGACCAGAAATCTTTTTGATTTTTTGTTCTAGTTCCCAATCTTCCCTGCACTCAGCAGAGCAAAATCTTCCTTCTGGAATTAATTCATTACAACAAAGGCAATGCCCAGTATAGGGATGCCTTTTTTTGTTTCTGATTTCCTGGATTGCCATTTCTCGATGAAGTTGTTCGGTATCGCTGGCATCGTCAAAAATATCACTCATGCCAGAGTTCCACCTACATTTTCATAGAAGGCTTTTAAATAGCCCATGAGATTGGTATGTTGTTTATAGGGACTATTGGGTAAAGATGCCCAGATGCGATTGGCTTTAATGATGGCTTCTTCAAAATGTCCCTGATTGATTAATTGATCTGCTCCGACTTCTTTAAGCAACTCCAGGGCGATGCAATCTTGGGAGTGAGGGGAGAAGTCAGGCAAGTTTAATTGAGCCTTGTAGAAATCATAATTTCTCTCTAGGATTTGATATTTACCTGCTGCGGTAGAGGTAATTCCTGCTGCGGTAATATGCTTTCTAGGATGGTCTTTGTAGCTTTGAAAGAGAGTGCCACCATAAAGGACATTGTAACCATCATCAGAATGGGCTAATAAGTCCCTGCCAATCTCCGAGAAGCCTAGGGTCTTGAGTAAAGCGACTTCATTATTGGTCATTTCAAGCCTGACTGCTGGTTAACAAAGTCAATTAAGGATTCGAGTTGTTGGGTTGTTGCAGCGCATTTTTCAACAAATTGTGGGTCGGTGGGAGTGCCATCAACTCCTGGGGTACTTGCGCTGGTGCTGGACAATTTACTGCTACTGGGGTAGTGCATCCCACCATAATAAGACTTAAGGCGAGATAGCTTATTCTCATAATCATTGGACACCTGCTTGGTAATAAGTTGTTGTTGAACTATAAGGTCTTTATTATGCTGCTCTTGCACTTTACCTTCAGCTTCTACTTTTTCTTGGTAAGCCACCAGCTTAAGATGATATACATAACACCCACTACAAAAGCTAATAAGTAGACCGAAAGTAACAAAGAGAACTTTGAACCAAACATTAGGCTGCATTTCCATCTTTCATTGTGGCAGCTTGTGAGCCTACATAAACACCACCACCGCCAAGAATTGCGCCTAAACCCATACCAAATCCAGAAAAATCAATGTTGTGATTGTAGATAGTATGGAGAAAACCTAGGGAAACTATAGAAATAATTCCCAGAAATACACCAAATCTGGCTATGCACCAGGTTTCATTGTCATTTTGAGTCAACAAGTCGACAAAAAACTTTTTCATTTTTCAGAGAGTTTGACTAATCGCTTATTAGCCTTTTTGACTGCTTTCTTTTTAGCAGGAGCAAAATGAGTTTCTAAAGGCTTGCGAGTAGTCGCTTTTTTAAGAGTAGGTTTTTTAACCTGCTTTTCTTTGACTTCTTCTTTGACAGGGAAGTCAGGATGTTTAGGTTTCTTTTTGAGTAAAGCGCAGATCATTTTAAACATTATGATTTATCCATTTTGGTATCAAGTTTTGTCATAATTTGGTCTAATATGTGCTCAATTCTAGATAGCCTATAGTCCAAATCCGCTTTTTTAACATAATCATTGGGAAGCATCACTTCAAGACTTTTAAGGTCTCTAGCCAAGATAGTTTGACTTTTAGACAAATTATCTTGACTCTTGGAGATGCTATTAACCCAATAGCTAATAACACCACCACCAATAAAGTAGACCAGAGTTAGCCCTGCGAAGATAGCTTCCCAGGACATGATTTATTCAGCAGTTTCAGCAGGAGCATCAGCTTCTACTGGGGTTACTTGCGGAAGTGCTTGTTTGTTGATTTCAGCAACAATTTGATAGACTTCAGCATAAGTTTTGCTACCTAAATAACCAAGGATTTGGTTTACAAGGTCAAGAGTAAGTGTGATTGGTTGCATCATTTTTCCTTTAAAAAATTGGGCATCATTGCCAAAATTATTATAACAATTATGCTGCTCTTAGTAGACAACCTGAAAAAAATGAATACAAAGAGTTTGAATTTACAATTTCAGTACCACCACTATTTTGAAAATAGTAAATTTGCAAATAATCTGTAGATCCATTCATATAAATAACATTACTTATTGCTGGACAAGTTCCATTTCCACTAGCCACTAAAACACATTGGGTAAAAGCATAACCATTTTTATAAAGAATGGTGTTGTTTTGTCCACTACCTGAACCAGACCCATCTCGACATTGAGCATTAATTTGATAATAACCAGCAACTTGTGGATTAAATGAATATGGTGGAGCAGTACCTACAGTTGAACCTGTATTGTTAAATGCTGATGCGGTATCAAAAACCTTAACATTAAAAGGTATTATTGTATTTACATTGTTTGGTATTGAAGGATTAGCACTTAAATTAATACAAAATGCTGGAGCATTACTATTTCCACCTAGACCTACTTGTACTTGAGTTAAAGCCATTATGCACTCCTTACTAAAGCTGCTTGGAAATAGCATAAAGCACTATTTCCAGAAGATGTTGGAATTGAACCGCCTGTGGAATAAGCAAAACATTCAATGTAATCAGTTGAGCCATTAAAATATACTAATGCTGCAATTCCAGCATAAGCATAACTTGATGATTGACCTGGTATTACACTTCCTTGCCTTGATAAAACACCATTTTTATATATGCCAACTAAATTGCTTTGTCCTGAATTTGTAGTATTAAATCCTAAATAAGCATTAACTTGATAATAGCCAGCTACTGTTGGTGTAAAGCGATAGTTTGTAGTTGCATCATAATTGTTGTTTGTATCAAATTCTTTTGTATTAAATTGAACTTTTGTCCAAGTATTTGCAGATAAAGTTTGACCAGCACTTGCATAAGCACTAAAAGCTGGTACTGAACTAAAACCTGATATTGTTGCAGCATTTGTCATAATTTATCCTAATAGGGCAGTTACTTCATCAGCAGTTAAGCCAAGAGCAGTTAGTTTAGCAAGGGCAGAAGCCTTTGCTTTTGCTTGGGCTTCTTGAGCAGCGACTTCAGCAGCTTCGAGTTCAGCTAGTTTAGCTTGAGCAGCTTCAAGATTATAGGCTACTTCTTGTTCATCTTTGTCATAGGCTACTTCACCTCGGATGGTAATAATTTCAGAGTTAAGCGCATAGATAGCTTGGTGAATATTAATCATTATGCAATCTCCATAAGAGTAATAAATGATGTTTGTCCATCAATATTCATAGATGAAGTTTGACCATTAAAAGCATTAAAATACAAAGTATAGTTTGTTGAAGAAGTAGAAGCAGGACTATCTAAATAATTCAATGTTAATCTGGTTCTTGGATTTGCAGCTAATTGACCCATATACATAGAAGCATAAGGAAATGGGTCTGAATATATTGATGAACCATTTCTATAAATTGCTAAACCAAGACCAGCAGCACCAGGAGTATTAATAATTTGGTGCATTGATGAAGTAATTACTAAAATTTTACTTGTAGAGAAATATGGGGTAATTGATGCACTTAAAGATGTTGCTGTAAAATTTGTACTTGTTGTGCTGGTTGATGTAGTTGTACTTCCTTGAACCACTTGCAACACACTACCTACTGGTAAGTTAGTATTGCTTATTGATTTAATACCATTAGGAATAGCATTAAGTACTGAAGATACCTGGAATGATTCAGTAGTCAAAGTATCACCAGCATTACAACCAGCAGATAAAGTAATAGTTACTCCATTATTAGCAGTATAGTCAGCAGAGCCTAATAAGATTCCATTGCGATAGACATTTAAGAATCCGATGGTATAGCTTGGGACTGTAAATCCTGTCTGACCAGCAGTAGCAGTAAATTCGGTGACAGTCCGATAAGCAGTATTAGTAATACCAGTAGCAGGAATACCAAGGTATCGGCAAGAGATATTTCCAGTACCAGCAGGGGGAGCAGCAGAGAATGTCAGAGTAGTACCACTTACTGAATAAGTGGATGGGTCTTGCAATACACCAGATACTGATACCAATACTGAAGCAGTATTAGCAGGTGCAACCGACATGGTATAGGTAACTTGTGAACCTGATCCATTAAATTGGTCAGTAACAAATGCCTGGGTTGTTATGGGATTACCGATATAGGACATTATGCAGACCTCACTAAAACTGCTTGAAAATAAGTCGCTATTGATCTTGCATCAAGAGCAGCACCAGTACCTACTTGTGCATAAAGTTGAATATAGTCAGTAGTACCATTTAAGTACACTAAAGCAGAACCATAACCAGCATTTACAGAAGCGGTATAGCTGTTATAAACAATTTTAAACAATGATCCATTTTTAAAAATAAATGTATTAATCCATTGTAATGTTGCAGTTACAGCGAATCCACCGCTTACTTGATAGTAACCAGCTACAGTAGGTTGAAAAGCATAAGCTGGAATACCGCCTACAGTTGATCCAGTATTATTAAATGCTGAAGCAGTATCAAATTCTTTTGTTTGAAATTGCAAAAGAATATTTGAACCTGATGTTAATGTTTGTGCAGAACTTTGATAGGCACTAAAAGCTGGTACTCCACCCTGGGAAGCTGCATTAATTAAACTTAAAGCCATTATGCTTCTCCTTGAGTAGTGTCAGCAGGTTCTGGAGTATTGCCTTCAGCTACCCATGCAAGGTAGGCTTGGTAATCTGTGTTGTCAGGGTCTAGGGGAATCATTGCCCCATCAGAAAGTCTGCGAATTCTTGTTACTATTCCATCCCAATCTTTAACTAATTGATACATAATCATAACTCCGCAGAAGCATTAAATAAACCGCTATATCTACCAACCCATGCTTGGTTATTAGATAATCCTGTAAAATTTGCTAATGTTATATTAAAATTATAAGCATCACCTAAATCAGACGAAATTGATACAGAGCTTGGGTCACCAGAACCTAATCCAGGGCGATAAAACGAATATAATGCCGCAGTTGAACTTGCATTAACAACAGTAGGGGTTGCTCTTTTTTGCACTTTATAAGAACACCCAAATCCAACTGCAGTAGTTGATGATGAACCACCTAAACCATTCATAGACACAACTTCAAAATAACGCTGACACAAAGCCAATTCAGCACCATAAGAACCACCAGCAGTAGTAAATTGAGTTGCTTGTGTGCCTACTTCTAGTTGAACACCAGTAATGTAGAAAGTTGCTCCTGAAGTACCAACAACACTTGTTGCGCCTGTGGCTGATTTATAGTTTCCTGAAGCCCATGCTCCAGCAGTTCCACTATACCCAGATCCTACTCCCATACCAAAAATTAAATTAATACCAATTCCATTGGTTGCTCCAACCCATGTTCCGCTTGTTGCACCAGTTATAGTAATACTGATTTGTGTCCAAGTATTTGCAGTTGGGATTGAGTATGAAAAGGGATAAGAATATGTTGTAGCGGAATTCATTAAAGAACCGCCAAAAGTTCCTGTAAGGCTTGAATAAACCCAAAATGACAAAGTGACAGTTTTAGCATTAGCAGTTCCCCATGCTAAATCAGCAGTATTAAAACCTTCAATTGGTTGATTCCAAGTATAATAATCGCCACTTCCAATAGAAAAAGCAGATTGTGATGTTACTCCAAGATAATTACTAAATCCTGCTGGTGGAGTTATAGATCCAGCATTTTGTTGAGCAATTAATTTACCAGTTGTACTTTGAGACAAATTCCATCTATCAACAACATACCCAAAATAAGAACTTGATACTGCTGCGCCACCATTTCTTTGGTCAATAACCATATTGGAATTTATGATGCGATTCTTGTACATAATGCCCAACTTGCTTTGATTATCGCTATTCAAAGAAGAATATTGGACAGTATTTTGGCTAGGAGCAATGCTCTGGGTGACAGTCGATAAATATCTAACATAGATATTATTTGTGCCACTTGAGGGAGCAGTAGTAAAAGTCAGAGTTGTACCGCTAATGGTATAAGTACTATTAGGTTGCTGCTCCACATTGTTTACCAGCACTTCTACATCATTAACTGAGTTGACAGTCCGAGATAGGGTAAAAGCAGTCTGCGAACCAGTACCATTAAAGTAATCAGTCCCAGAGGTAAAACTCTGGGTAGTTGGGGTTGAGCCAATATAGGACATAGTTATCCTTAACTAATTTGTAGGCAAGAAAGGATTGCATCTGCTGAAGTTGCAGTAGATGAAACTACAGTAAAGGCATCTCCAGTATTAAGTACAATTTTGCCATCTGCGCCAAATAGGGCTAAAGAGCCACCTACAGGTACAGTCGCATTTTTAACCACATAATAGTTTGTGGTTGAAGCAGTAATATAGGCACTTACAATAATTGGGCTAGTAGTAGTATTAGCCAATGTAAGACCGATGACAGTAGTCTGGGTAGCAGATGCAGCAGTCACCAGGACTACAGGGGTTGTGCCTACACCAGTAGACACATATCGAGTAAATGTATTAGTTGCCATCTTTAATTTCCTTTTTGTTTGGCTTTGGCTTTTTTTACCGCAGCACTCATCTTTAATCTATATTCTAAAGTCTTTGTATAAGATTTATCCACCAATCGCATTTTTTCTTTTTGATCTTCGGACATTTTAATTCCCTTATTCCAAGCTGGTCTGCCTTTCATAGCAGCAGATTGCTTTGCTTTTGCTTCAGCAGATTGGGGTTTTCCTTTTTGTGGGGATGGTTTTCCCATCATAGCTAAAGATTGCTTTCTTTTAGCTTCTTCACTTTGCGGTATTCCTTTATTCCAAGCTGGTTTTCCTAATTTTTTTGATTTAGAATTTTCAGCAGCTTTTCTATCTACACCGCCACCAGTATCAAGGTTATAACCATTTGGAGATAATGTATTATATGATTCAATACATTTTTGCTCCATTAAATTTAAGTATTCTGAATCTTTAGCATAAATTAAAACTTCAAATTTAAATTTATCTACACCATGTTTTGCCATAGATTTATGCAGATAAAAAGATTCTCTGGGGTGCTGTATTCTGGATGCTCTGATATGGCGATTGAATCTTTTTTTAATACCAGAACTTTGACCGACATATTGCTTGCCAGTTTCAGTATTGGTAATAAGATAGATTCCGCTATTCATAATTATCCCAAAGCTATTGCCATACTAACCGCAGTTCCACTCGGGTCAACTTGTAAATTGGTTTGTGCTCCACTAACTGTAGTAGCGCCTGTACCGCCATTGGCTACTGATACTGGTAGTGTAAGCCCTGCGATAGCTTTTGATGCAAGTAATTGAACTACACCAGCATTATCTTTATAAAATAATTTGCCATCGGTATAGTTCAATGCTAATTCAGCACCATTAGCACCACTAGTTAAATTACTCGCAGATGGAGTATTACCAGTAGTGCCACTAGCATAGAGAAGAATTGGAGTGAAGCCTGATGCCGCCATAGTTATTTCCTTTTAGCCATTATATTTAAAAACTGCCACCATTGATACCACCAGTTATAGCATTATTGGTGTAATTGTATGTCAGGGCAGTATTGGTATATTCTGCGGTATTACCAGTAGCACTAGCAGCGAACACTAGATAGTTGGTAGCACCTGATCCTGCTGCCAAATTCACATTGGCTGCATTAGTCGCATTGGTTACTGCGGTAGTTCCAATGACTGAAACTACTTGCGCTGCGGTAGCTGCGGTAAAGGCAGAAGTACCATTGCCATAAGCCAGACCTGTCAGAGTTGTAACTCCAGTACCACCACTTGCTACACCCAAAGTACCAGCCAAAGTGACTGCACCAGTAGTAGATGTATTAGGAGTTAAACCAGATAAAGAAGTCTGGAAAGAAGTGACAGTCGCTGCACCACTTGAAGCTGCGGTAATCTGACCTTGTGCATTGACAGTAATGCTTGCATTGGTATAAGAGCCAGCAGTTACAGTAGTATTAGCAAGAGCAATAGTTCCAGTAGTGGTAATAGTGCCACCTGATAAACCAGTACCAGCAGTAATTGAAGTGACAGTACCGACTGAAATTGATCCACCCAAGCTGGTAGAAGTACCATTAATAGTGATGGAAGAATTTGCTAATTGAGCATTGGTAATAGTGCCTGATAGCGCAGTAGTTGGAATAGTGGTACTGGCAGTCATCGCTGAAGTGCCATTACCATATACATATCCAGTAAGGGTAGTTGCTCCAGTACCACCAGATGCAGCCCCTAAAGTACCAGCCAGGGTTACTGCGCCACCTGTAGCAGTACTAGGGGTTAACCCTGATAGGCTAGTCTGGAAGCTAGTTACTTCACCAGTACCATTAATGGCAATAGTGATCGAACCTGCACCATTGGTAATCGAGATTCCAGTACCAGCAGTTAATGTAGTCCTGGTAAATCCAGTACCATTTCCGATGTCGATTTGACCATTGGTAGGTGTAGAAGTTAAACCAGTACCACCATAAGCAATGCCTAAAGCATTAGTTAGATTGAGGGTTGGTAAAGTCCATACACCAGAAGAATTGACTGCGCCCAATAAGGTAGTAGCAACACCACCATTGTAGAAGCTAATGCCATCTGCGCCACCTACACTAATGCGACCATTGCCAGTAGAGTAGTCAATGACAATGCCATCAGTATAAGTACCGCCATAAGTGCCAGTAGAATAAAAACCATTAGTGACTTGTAAAGAAGTACCAGTAGCCACTCCCAATACTGGAGTTACCAAAGTTGGGCTATTAGAAAATACTAGGCTGCTAGAAGTAGTGCCAGTAGCACCTGAAGCACTATAGCCAGTAATATTGTTAAAGGCAGTAATACCTGCGGTAGATGCTCCAGTACCGCCATAAGCTACTGCCAAGGCATTAGTTAGAGTCAAGGATGTTGCGCTGGCAGCACCCAATACTGGGGTCACTAAAGTAGGACTATTGGCTAAAACAACCAATCCGCTACCAGTTGTAGAGGTAGAGGATGCAGCAGTCAATTGACCTTGAGCATTGACAGTAAAGTTGCCTAGGGTATAACTTCCTGCGGTGACAGTAGTATTGGCAATTGCAGCAGTAATCGCAGCAGAGCCATTGTAGGAAGTACCAGAAAGTCCAGTTCCCAAAGTCAAAGCAAATAAGTTAGAACCTAAAGCTACTCCAGAAATAGTCGAATTAGCCAATTGAGCATTGGTAATTGTTCCAGACAATGCAGTAGTGGGGATGGTAGAAGAAGCTGTAAATGCACTTGTACCATTACCAATCAAATAGCCAGTTAAAGTGGTTGCACCTGAACCGCCATTACTTACTGGCAAAGTTCCAGTAACACCTGTAGTTAAAGGAAGCCCTGTAGCATTGGTTAAAGTAAGAGAAGTAGGTGTATCTAAATTAGGTGCAATTAAAGAAGGATTGCTTTGTCTTACAAAATTACCTGATCCAGTACCAGTATATTCAGTATTGGTTAAGTGGTAATACTGGTTCGCTGAACCACCCTGCAAGCCACCCAATCCATCATGCAAAGTAACTAATGGAGTCAGCACATTAGAAGCATACTGAGTGCCATTGTAGGCAGCAGTTACAGTAGTATTTGCGGTAGAAGTGGTGAATCCAATGCCACCCAAAGAATCAGTTACATTAATATTAAATGCTGGTTGTGTAGTTTGTACTACATAAAGACCATAATTCGGTGTAATGTTGGTAATATTTGGAGAAGTTACTCCAAATAAATTATGCCAAAGACTACCATTTACAGATGTTTCATTAGCATAAGTACTAGGGACAGTAATAGTTACAGAAGTGGCAGATGCCTTAGCAGTAATCTGATAAAGACCTTGTGGGGTTTCTAAATAATCCGCTACAGTATTTGTTGCTGAAGCTACTGCGGTGCTAAAGAAAGATGCAGAAGCGGTTACAGTCCTAGAAGTTCCAGTACCAGTTGTTGTTAAAGTAACACTTGTAGCGGTGGATGGAATGATTTGATAAGTATTTCTAGTGAAAGTAGTAGTTCTACCACCAGCAGTAGAGTTAACACCAATATAAATATCAAAAGTCCATTGACCAGCATCAAGAATAGTTCTACCCAATACTCCTGATTGCAGACCAATTGCAGCAATAGTATTGTTGTTAGGATTAGATGATGCGGTTTGAGTTCCACCTGCGGTTACTGGAGTTGTTGCAAGAGTAATAATTGGCAGGACATTGTTTGTACCTGTACCAGTAATTAAAGGAGTTGAGTTCCAAAAGGAAACACCTTGACCTGCACTACCACTTGGAGTGTTATTTACATTGACCCAAGAAGAACCATTCCAGCCTAAAAGCTGTCCAACTGTAGCATCAGCTACTGCCACATCAGTTAAGTTTTCTAATGGGAAGCTGCCTGATCCACCCAGGCTAATTGCAGTACCACCGACTGTAACTGAACTATTGGCAAGTTGAGCATTGGTGACTGTCCCACTAAGTGCGGTAGTAGGGATAGTGGTAGAAGCAGTCATGGTGCTTGTACCATTGCCATACACATAACCAGTTAAGGTTGATGCACCAGTTCCACCATAAGCAGGGGTAATAGCAGTACCATGCCATACACCAGTTCCAATTGTGCCTACACTTGTCAGACTTGAGTTAACAATTGAAGAAGGTAGGGTTGTACCAGTAAGATTGGCAGCAGTTAAATTGGTTAAATTTGCACCTGATACAGCACCGAAAAGAGCAGACCAAGTACCAGTAGTGACAGTACCAGTAGTGGTCAAGCTGGTTGATCCAGCTAAAGGACTAGCCCCAATTGAGTTATAAGAGATGGTATGAGCAGTCGAGCCATTAAAGACTACTGGAGAAGCATCACCAGTACCACTTGTATTAAAGGTCAGCGAGTTGGTGGTGTTGGCAGTAATTGTGCCAGAGCCACCTAAAGATACTGTCACACCATTGTAGGTAACTGAACTATTGGCTAATTGGGCATTAGTGATAGTGCCACTTAAAGCAGTAGTCGGAATGGTTGCAGAAGCAGTAACCAAGCCACTTGCATTGCCATAAATGTAACCAGTATAGCTATCAAAGGTCAAATTGCCAGTAGCTTCCAGGGTGGTAAATTTACCAGTAGAAGCAGAAGTCGATCCAATAGGAGTGCTATTTAAGCTATCTAGAGTTAAAGCAACTCCAGAAATTGTGCCACCAGTAATTGCTACTGCATTGGCATTTTGAGTACTCATTGTACCCAAGCCAGTAATTGCAGTATTTGGGATGGTAGTAGAAGCGGTCATTGCTCCAGTACCATTTCCATAGACATAGCCTGTCAATGTAGTCGCACCAGTACCACCTGAAGCTGCTCCCAAAGTTCCAGCTAAAACAATATTGCCACCAGTTGCGGTGCTAGGAGTTAAGCCTGATAAAGAAGTTCTAAATGAAGTAACTTCACCACTTCCATCGACTGCAATGGTAATTGATCCAGCAGCATTAGTAATGGCAATACCAGTACCAGCAGTCAGAGTTGTTCTAGTAAAGCCAGTTCCATTACCAATATCAATTTGACCATTGGTCGGAAGGGTGCTTAATCCAGTACCGCCATTGACAATAGGCAGGATTCCACTTACCTGAGTGGTTAAGCTGATAGTGCCACTAAGTGCAATAGTCGGAATAGTAGTTGATGCAGTAATCGCACCAGCACCATTGGCATAAACATAGCCAGTATAGTTTCCTAGGGTGACAGTACTATTGGCAGAAAGGGTTGTAAATTTGCCAGTAGAAGGGGTTGTAGAGCCTATAGGAGTGTTATCTAAACTATCTAAGGTCAGAGATACACCAGAGATTGTTCCACCAGTTATAGCCACACTATTGGCATTTTGGGTAGACATAGTTCCAAGACCAGAAACCTGAGTATTGGTAATCGCAATAGAGGTTGTAGTGGCTGCGGTAAGTTGTCCCTGGGCATTGACAGTAAAGGTTGCTACAGAGCCAGCAGAGCCATAAGAACCTGCGGTGACTGCGGTATTAGCCAAGGCAATAGTAACTGCGCTAGAGCCATTAAATGAGCCACCAGATAGCCCTGTACCAATAGTTAAAGCATAAGGAGTAACTGCGGTGACAGTAGTGCTACCCCCCAATGCAACTGCATTACCATTAATAGTAATGGAATTGTTAACTAATGCGCTATTAGGAATAGCAGTTAAAGTATTGGTCGCACCACTAATTGAAGTACCTGTCAAAGTAGTCAGGGTAGACCCTAATGCTACATTTGTAGTACCAATAGTGATTGATGAATTAGTAAGCCCTGAATTTGGGATAGTCGTATTAATCTGGCTAGGCGCAATACTGATTGGAGTATTGGTTGCGCTAGTAACTTGACCTTGGGCATTTAAAACTAAAGCTGGTACATAAGCAGCAGTACCATAAGATCCTGCGGTAACACCAGTATTGGTGATACTAAATTGAGTACCAGTAAGGGTTAACCCTGTACCAGCAGTATAAGTGCCAGCACCAGAAATTTGAGTCCAAGTAATAGGAGTGACATTAATTGTGCCAGTTTCAGGGACAATCGCTACCCAACCAGTTTTGGCATATAAAGTGCCATTTTGTACAAAGGTAGTTGCACCTGGGATTTGTACCCAGGCTTCCATGTCGGCTGCTCTAACCCAAGCAGTTGTAGAAGCAACCCAGATACCATTGTAAGCAGCATTATCTTGCGCCCTGACTACAACTCGATCACCAGCTAAAGTGGTATATCCATCAATAGTTTGTAGCCCAGAAAGGGTAATATTGCCAGTAGTGGCACATTGACATTCATATTTTGCTGCGCCTGTAGAAATGGAATCAGCATATTGCTTATTAACCAAGTCAGTAGGATTGACAGGGACAGCAGTAACTTGTCCAGAGTCGGTGAGAGTATTGACAAAGTGCGGAGAATATAAGGCATTATTCATGCCATAGATTTGTGTAAAGGCACTTGCAGTACCAGCAGTCATAAGATTGGTAACAAAGTCACCTCGCTGCCAGGCTCTAGGAATAGTTCCTTCTTGACCTCGAACTACTGTCAGCGCATCGCCAACAATATGGGTGCAAGAAATAATCTCAACAATTAAATTATTGGTAGAGTTAACAAGGGTAAGAGTTACTGACTGATTCGCTGAAGGAGAAGGAAAGTATGCTCCAGTTCCAGCAGCGACATAAATGGTGGTATCGGTACTTGCTACAGGTAAAGCAAGAGTTGTTTGAGCCTGATTAGCAAATAATAGGATGCCCATTTAGAACCCACTTGGCTGAAAAGATGTAGAAATTACATTCCAATTAGTTCCATCAGATTGAAGTAAGCAAGAAGTACCAACTACATTTTCTAAAATAGAAGTCCCTGCCGATAGAGAACCTGAAGGCACTACATTGGATGATGCGCTAGAAATATTGACCCCATTTGGATTTTTGATCCAAAGGAAATTTCCATAATAAGAAGCAGGGTTTAAAAGTGTTAATACCACATCAAATGCAGTATTAATAATTAAAGTAGTATCGCTAGTGGTTTGTGTATAAAAAGCACTAGTGACTGTAGTTACAGTCGGTGTATTGGTAGAAATTTGAGCAAAAGAAGCAGCAGCACCAGCAGTAAAGTAGTTGGATGCTATATCTCCTGCAATCCAGGATCTAGCTGTAGTTCCCTCTTGTGCTCGCACAATAGTACAAACATCAGATGTTCTAGCAGTACAAAGAACAATTTCATTCAAAGTTCCAGAAGCTGCATCAGTAAAGGTCATCTTAAATGCTTGACCTGCTGATGGACTTGGGAATTTAGTTCCAGTACCTGTAGCTAATGTACAAGTAGTAGCACTTGCCGATATTCCTGAAGCCAGAGTTGTTTGTGCATTATTAGCAAAAAGCAAGATTGTCATACAAACTCCTTTTTACAAAATGCTATAAGTATCGGCTGCTGCACCTGTGAATTTTACAGTAGTTACAGGGAAATTCAAAACATAAACAATTTGAGAAGTTTCGCTATAAGTAGGAGTAACTGCTGCATAGTAAGTTGCTCCATTATCAAATGAGAATTGAATTGCTCTACCACCAGCAGCAGAATTTAAAACAAGACTTACTGGGTAAAGTGCTGCGGTAACTGGTACAGGGACTACTGCGGTTGTAGTAGTAAGAGTGCCTTTAATTGGACTTCCATAGTTGTATGACATAATCTAATCCTTTATTGTTTGATTTCTTGAATCATAATGCTGTAGTTGCAAGTTGGATAGCCAAGATTGGTATCACCCCATTGACTAATGACTGCATCTCCAATGTAGACTGTGTAGTACTCAGTATCTGGAGTTAATGGCTCATCTTGCAAAACTCCTACAAGCATATTGTAGGTAACTGGGGAAGCAGTATTTGGGCTATCCAAAAGTTGAGAAGTCATACAAGAAGCATTAGGAATCGCAGTATCATTTCCAGTACCAGTACCAGAAGAATTGTTAAAACCAGAACCCATCATAGATGTAGTAAGTGGTGTAGATCCCCTGGCAATTTGCATATAAGCACCTAAAGTACCTTCGCCATTAACCAAAGCAGGGCAAACCATCTGAACTAGGATTTTGCTAGTGGCATATTTAGGGGTAAAAGTTAAACTTAAAGCGGTAGTAGGACTTCCACCAGTAATATATTGACCAGTAGTACTTTGAGTAAATTGAGTTTGAACTACTGATCCAGCAGGAGTATTAGCATAAGGATTCAACAAAATCCATGCTCCATAAAGGCTGCTATAAATTACTTCGCATACTGATCCAGAACCAGGAATATCGCCTACTGTCAAAGGTTGATTGTTTCCCTTAACAATGGTTTTGGTAGGTGTTGCAGTAGACCCTAAAGTTAATGTCAAGTTAGGAGTAGAAGTACCATTGTTGTAGGCTGATCTAAAGCTAAATTGCAAACCATCTGTCAAAGTAGTTAAAGAAGATGGAATGGTGACCGCAATAGTATCTGAACCACCTGTAGCTACAGCATAGGTATAGTATTGTTGCTGGAGTTGTGCTGGACTAAGCGCAGTAGATTCCCCAGTACCAGGGTTCATCAATACATAAGCACCATAGACAGGACTCCAAGCCAGCCACATTGGATAGCCAGCATTGGCAATATCACCTGCAATTAAAGGCTGATTATTAGATTTAACAATTGGCTTTGCACCAGTTAAAGTTGATCCAATAGTTAAATTTAAGGTGGCAGCACCAGTATTGGCAGCAGCAGCTTGTAATGTAAATGTAAAATTAGTAGGAATGTAATTTAGATTGGAAGGTATTGTAGCTGTCAAAGCATTGGCAGTCCCTGTCGCAGTCGCAGTATTATATGTCCCAATCTGGGACTGATCTATCTGGATATTGTTGTTAATAGTTCCAGCAGTAAAATACATTCCTGCTAAGTCATTGGCTAACCAAGATTGAGCAGTTGTGCCTTCTTGACCTCGAACAATGGTGACTGTATCGCCTGATCTGGCAGTACAAAGGACAATCTCATTTAAGAGACCTGTCGCAGCATCGGTGAAAGTCAGCTTAAATGCTTGACCTGTACTTGGGCTTGGAAATAGCGAACCTGTCCCCGAAGCCAATGTAGCAGTCGTAGCAGTACTAGAAATGGGGGCTGCTAAAGTAGTTCTAGCATTATTGGCAAAAAGTAAGATTGTCATAGCAAATCTCTTAATAGGTTACATTGAAAGTATACTGGAAAGGTGTCTCTAAAACACCTGCATTTAAGGCTGATTGCAAAATAGGAGCAAGTGTTGTAGGTATCAAAGCAGCAAAAATAGTTTCAGCATTGAAGGTGACAGTATCAAGGTCAAAAGTATCTAATAATGAGCCACCCTTTTGAATTGATACACCAGGGTAAATATGAATGTTGACTACATTATTGGCAGCAAAAGTCACACTTATTTGATAGGTTTCACCCAATTGAGGATCTGTACCATGTACTCCAGCTAAAAATCTAGCCACCCTTCTTTTTAACCAACTAGTATTAAATTGGTATCCATCGCCTTTATAGAAATTCCAAGTAATACATCTTTGGAAAATATCATCGGTAGTGATGTAAAAGTTTTGTGGAGCAATTTTGACATTTTGGTTGAATGGCAATTCATCTAATTGAGGAGTGTTATAAACACCCTTATAGGTATAACCGCCCTCTGGAAGTACTGGTCTTTTCAAACCATAAATTCCTTGCGCTACCCAATCCAAAGAAGCTCCAGATTGTTTTGTATAGATAGGCAAATTGAGGTTATTGAACCAATCTAAGTATTCTTGGGCTAATGTATTATAGGCAGATACAAAAGCCTGAAGGTCAGCATCATCATAATATTGCTGATAAAGGTAGCTAGGGATAATTTGGGTAAGCATATTATCCCTGAGTAATTACAATAGAGGCATTATTGGTTTCAAAATAGCTTTCAGGATCTCCATTAATCAATCCTGTACCAGAGGTAGGTGCTACAACATATCCATTGATAGTGACTGTAAATATCATTCTGGATAGCAATGGAGCAGGGATAATGGGTGAAATTGCTTGTTGGAATACATTTTGCAATTCAAACACATTGATTGGTTGCCCAACATAGATGCTATTGATGTAATTGGCAATCGCTGGTTGACCCAGGGCAGCTACCGCAGTCGGAGATACATAGTTCGTAGAAGTAGTATTCCAGGTAACTGCCACACCTACAGCTTGTTGCGGTGGGTTTACAAATTCAATATTGTAGGAATCGGGATAATCATTAATAGAAACAATAATATTTCTAAGATTAGGACTGATTATTCCACCACCAGTATATGAACCAAAACTTGAAGTATTGACATTTAATTGAAATGTAGTTTGTGTCAATACTGTAATAGTATAGGTAGTATTAAAAGCTGAAGGAGTTGCGCCTGTAATCGCAATGACTTGACCAGTAGAAAACCCATGATTTAAGTTGGTTGTGACTACACCATTAGTAGCATTGGTAATATTGGTTGCAGTAAGAGTAGATCCGACAAGATTTGAAATATCAAAAAGACCAGTAAAAATAGCATTAGCTACTTCATAAGGATCTCCACCACCGACAATAACTTCCCAATTTGTGCCAGATTGTCTGACCGCAATAAGTCTGGCTTGAACACCTGATACTTTTTGCAATTGGGTTTTTAGGAATGTTGGCATACCTGAAGCAACTGCCAGACCAGCTTGAATGACTTGTGCTTGATAATCTTCTAAAGATTGAGCAGCAGCACCAGGTAAACCTGCCACCTGGTTAATACAAGATAAAATGACTCCAGAAGGAATTGAAGTCACAATGGAAGTGACAGTACCTACTGGGACAGCCCAAGATCCTTGATTAACTGCCAAGCAATATAATTCTGCGCTTTGACCTGTAGAAGCAATAATGCCACCATCTTGGACAGTATATTGATGAGAGCCATCAGATACCACAAAGCCCTTTGGAATTAAAAAACCAGGGCTTCCAAGGAAGGTTACATAGACTGAAGTATTTGATCCGACACCTTGCTGAACCCCATAAATCTGACCCAATTGGTTCAATAAATAGGAGTTTGCAGTATAAGGTGTAATACTATTGTAAAGATCCACTCTAGCAGAGTCGATAAGGGCTAGAGCACCTACATCGGTAGAACTAATATCTTCAATCAATGAACCAGGAAGATTGGCGGTATAGCCAGGGTTTGTAGAAGAAACCAGCGCAATTAACTCTGATTGCAGAGTTGTTGGCGAAGTTGGTTGCAACCCCGAAGAATTAATGTCTGTAGTAATTGTCATACTGCCACCTGTTGTTGAATTTTAGTTCCCTGGGTTGTCACAATGTCCACATTATAAGTTGGGGTAGTTGATTCTGCCTTAGTAATAGTCAAACTTGCAAAAAATGGTGAGAATTGTTGCTGAGTGACTGTCACATAGTAATCTGGGAATACTTGTTGAATAACTGACCTTTGTGCTGGAATACCATAATTAGCATAAAAAGGTGATTCACCTAAACTTAATTTTAAAACTTGAATAAGAGTGGTTGCATATCCATACTCAAAGTTGCCAGAAGGATCTTGGTCTATTTCTACCCAAACTAAATCTCCAGCCGAATTGGTTACTCTGCCATAAGTTCTCATGTTGGAGTTCCTGTAGTTCCACCGCCAGTTTGTACACCGCCATGAGTATGAGTGCTTCCCACAGCTTTTCCATTGTTGGTAAGAGTTCCAGTATTGGCAAAATTACCAGTTTGACTAATATCTCCAGTTACACTCATAGTTCCACCAGTTCCACCGCTAATAGCAAAGCCATTAGTACCTGTAATCAGTCCATTGACTGTCAGGTTGCCATTCATAGTTGTATTACCATTATTGACAATTAGATTGCCACCATTTAGGTTAATTGTAATTCCTGAAGAAGTTAAAGTTAAGGTGCAATCTTGGTTTTTGGTGGTTATTTCTACACCAGTTTCACCATACATAAATAGGTATTGACCATTAACTGCAAAGAAGCTGGTATTGCCAAAAGGGAAAAATACCAAAGCAGTCAAATTGCCAGGCTCAAAAATGTCAGGAGTTCCAGTACCTAGACCAGAAGCCTTTCTAAGACTGACATTGGCAGGGATACAATAGCCCTTGCAGCCAGGTTGAATAGGGTAGCGAATATATTCAGATCCAGCTATAGGGCAGGTCACTTCAGGAAGGGTTATTCCTTCAGGGACAGCCACATCGAACTTGACAGTCACAATAGAGCCATTAACCGAAGTTACATAGCAAGGATAAGACTGCCCATAAGACTGTAAAGCATCAGCAATCTTTCTATCTGCAAAAAGATTAATCGACTGCGAAAAGGGAATTTTTTGATCTATATCTGACATTTTTAACTTAAAGGCTGGTTATAGGCTTGCACAACTGTAACCCAACTATTTGCATCTGGCTGCCTAAATATTCCAAGATGTCGAACATTTTGTACATAAAATGTACCTTGAAAATTAACTACTTCTTTATATTGAGATTGAGAAGAAGGCAAAGTCAGAATCAATCCACTAGTAGCTGATTTTTGTGGCATGGTGACTTGACCCCCAACTTTGATGTCATATCGCATGACAGTCTTAAAAGTCAAGGTATAGGGTGCAATCCAAGTGGGCTGACCAATTAAATCAGTAAAAGCAATTTTGATAGGCTGCGCTAGTGATGGGACAGAATAGTCATAGACACTAATAATGTTGTCTACATAAGAAATTTGAATTCCTGGATAAGTAGTTCCACCTATAATACTTCTGCTTTTCTCATTTAAGTATTTAGCAAAATCAGTCAAAGTAAAGTTTTGCTGATAGAGTGGCTCTGGTGCTACCAAATTAGGGCTGATATTGACATTGACCGCAGAAGCATTAGGAAATACATTTTGCAATGTAGTCTGAATAGAGGGCGCTAAAGGTGCATCTTTGTCGCAAGTAAAGCTAAAGTTATAAGGGCTTTCCCTAGATCCAGCAGGTAAAACCATAATAAAATCAAGGGTTTGTGAAGTTCCCTGCCAATTACCAAAGGCTTGTTGAATTCTGGAATTCATTAAAACTCCATATTGCTCTGGGTTAGCTAAAGGAAGTCCTTGTGCCATACCACCAGAAATCTTGATGTTGCAATATTTTTTGCCATCTGGACTTGGATTAAAGTTTGCAGCCTGGGCTAGTAAGGGAAGTCCTACTCCATAAACCCTTAAAGATGAGCCACCAAGGGGTGAGTTATAGACTGAGATGGGTAGATCCCACTCGACATTCAAAGCCCCTGGAATGGTGCTCTTAACCCCTGTAAATGCACCGAATATACTTCCATTAGTCCCATAACTAGTAAAAGTGCCATTAAATAGCACTTCTCCATTTGATCCTCGAACCACCTTGGGATTACCATCTTGATCGGTAATGGTAATTTCATACCTTCTCATTAGATAACCTCAAATTGAGAATTTTGCACTCGATAGACTAATTGAGTCTTGAAGTATCCAGCAGTCAATGAAATGTTGTAATTTAATGGTGAACCAATTAAAGGCAAACAAACTACCAAAGTATTGTTTACATCATAAATATTGACATAATATCTTTGACCATAGATATTCCAATTAACAATGACATTGTATTGAGAGCCATCTAAAGTCACTTGGAATTGGAAATTAGAAGTGGTCGATGGGGTAAAGCGAATAATATCGGTGACATTGGCAGCGATATTTTGATTGGTGCTATAGGTAGAAGCTGCGCCCTGGGTATTTACAGACCCACCATACAAAGGGGTAGTAATGGAATTATTATTTCCAATGACACTATTAATTCCTGACCATAAATTATTTGACATATTAACCTGCTAATGGAGTGCCAGATTGAAAAGAACTCATCAATGCGCCCAATGTACTTTGAGGGGATTGAGATAACAAAGGTTGCACAAAATCAAATTGCCAGGCATTTTGAGGTTGTTGACTATCAGGTCTTGATACATCTGTCAGATTGGTAAGGATGCAATTAAGATAGACATAAGAAGGAGTTGCGACTACAAAAGTGCCACCTGATTGGACATGGGATTGCAAGGCTGCTTGTAGGGCAGTAAAGGTAATCATTTTTGATACATATCCACCATTGACATTGGCAGGGCAATTCATCAGCATAGAAATCTTTAATGGCTTGGCAATAATCGCATTAGCAGCATAAGATTGGTTTGCAAAAGGATACATTGCAATGTCATTGTCTACTAAAGTAGCACCAGGCAAAGGTCTGAAATGCCCAAAGAAATTGTTTAAATCTAAGGGATTTTTGCCATTTAAAAGAGAAAATCCAAAGTTGGCAGCTTCAGTAATTGCAATGATTGGCAATAGACCACCTGGTACAACCTTTGCTAATCCATTCGACAAAATGATTGGCGAGATTTCATAGGCTATCTGATAGATTGATTTACCGATACTTGACATTATCTAATTCCTATACCTGTGTAATATCCACCAGCTTTTAACATATCAATATTGGTGTCTTGACCTGGTATTTTAGTAGTTTGAATACTTAAAGCAATTGGGGTTGGATTCCAATTAAGCGATCCTAAATTAGCAGCATAGCCAGCAGTAGGAGCACTTGAAGATTGTGGCACTCCTGAACCCTTATTATTAGTAGATTCGCCCTCTAGTTTTTTCTTAAGTTCAATATGCCCTGGGTCTTTAGCACCCAATCTTCTATAAAGACCATATTGCGCTAAATATTCATCAGAATATTTTTCTGGATTTGCAATATCAACTGCTTCTCCAGTAAGGTGTTTGCTATTTTCCATAGCAACTGGATTGCCTTGACCATTGGGTTTTGTGTAATATTTGCCATCAGCAGGATTTAAAATTCCATGCTCTTTAGCCCAATTTTCATCTCTTTTGCCACTAATGACAGGCAAACCAGCAGCTTGTACTGCATTGGCTAATTCAGGGTTTACACCACTTAAATTATTCCACCAAGCCTTAAATCCTTTTTTCATGCCTTCTCTGGAAGGATCAAATTCTGCTTTTCCTTCTGGCATCCCTTTTTGAAGAATTCCAAGATTTCCTGGATTCAAAGGATTTTTGACAATACCTGCAAGCCAAATAATCGCTTCAGCCAAATCTAGGGCTGCTTCTCCAATTTTTCCAACATTGGTTAAGAAGTTTTCTACATCATTTTTAAAATCTGGTTTTTCAAGGTATTTAGCAAATTCTTCTAATTTGACACCTAAAGTACCAATCCATTCTTTTAACTTAGGGCTTTCTAGGAAAGTCTTAACTGCATTAGAAAAAGAATCTGATAGGTTTTCTAATGGAGTTACAAGCCCTTCAAGACCAGAAATAAACACATTTTCAATCTTTTGTTTAGATCGACTTAATTGCACATCAAGGTCTTGCCATCTTTTTAATAAAGCATCGGTAAGGGCTAGAGTTTTGGTATCGGCTGCATACTTTTTCTCAAGGTCATCCATTTCCCCTTTTCGCAAAGATGCCATTCTTCGAGCAGTCTCGACATCAATGCCCAGGGCAGATAGTCCACTTACTTCTAGTCTTTGTTGTGCAGTAGCTGGAGAACCAGCTTTATAGACTTCTCCAGCCCTTTTAAGAAGCTGCGGAAGAAGTTGGGCTGCACTTTGATTTGGATTGACCTGCGCTGCTCCAAAAGCATATTGTTTTGTAATGTCGGTTTGTGCTGAAGCGATTGTGCCTAATACTGAGTTAACATCGGTCACTCTTTGGAAATTGACTTGAGCAGCCTTGAGTTCACCTGCGGTAACTCCAAGACCTTGTGCTTGCCTTCTGGTATCGCTTGCAGCACCAGATAATGAGCCTAAACCAAATAAGCCACCTGCGCTACCTAAAAGACCTAAAGCAGCCCCAACACTACCCCACTTTAATAAATTGAAGGTGGTTGCTGCCACATTTTTGCTAATAGATGCAGCAGTCTTTCCAATGCCTTGGAAATGCTTTTCAGTCTTATTAACTACTTGGTCAGTATTTTGTAAAGTCTTGTAATTTTTGTCTAATCGACCAGCAATAGTATCGAGTGCGTGTTGCACTCGATTAAAGTTGCCTTGCAAAGAGTTTACTTCTTTATTGATTTTTCCCCATTGATTAGGCATTTTGCCCAGGGATGATTGATACTTTTCAAAGAGTCTTTGAAACTCTTTGAATTTCTCATCATTAATATCAATGTCAATTACACTTTTAGTAGCCATTGCTTCTTTCTAATGCTCTCAAAATATGTCTTTGGCGAAACTCATGTGCGCTTGACTTATATTCTATATGTATATCCTCAAAAAACTTGGAAAATCCCTCACCAGCTACATAGTCTAGACAGGCAGAGATGAGGTGGTCTCCATCTCTCCAGAACTCTCGCCCTCTGTCGATGTCATCAAGGAATTCTGAAACTCCATAGAATCTAATGATGTTGTTTGCGAACCCCATAAGCCATTGACTGTGTCCATGATTGATTGGATTTGATTCTTCTTGTTTATCATAGACACACAAGTAAAAAAAATGAGTTCGCCTTCGATCTCTGCGATTGTTTCGCTATCTAAATCACCTTTTTCTATAGCGGTGTAAAGAGGAATACTTTTCCAGCCTTTATCGGATGGCATCATTACATTGGAAAGTCTAACTATTTCATTCACTAATCCAGCCTTGACCCCAGAAACTCCATTCCAAATACCCATATCTTCTGCGGTTTGCTTAAGCATTAGATAGGCTATTCTTGATCCGCAAATCGCCCCAAGCCCTTGAGAGAAGATTGAAGCAAAAGTCTTGGAGATTACCAAGAAATACTGCTCAAAAATCTCTCTTGAGATTGGGGTGCTGTGAACATATAGCTGTCCTTTTTCCGATTCAATCGGAATTACTAAGTTCAAGGCTCGATTAATTTTCATCTAGTTATAGACTCCAAAGTGCTGAGTTGACTTGGTAGACACCAGTTAAGGTAACTACAAAGCCAGGTACATTACCATCATAGGTAACATCCCGAATACCTTTGAGAACACAATTTCCGATTTGATAATCCGACAAAGTTGCCGAATCAGCAATAACCGAAATATCGCCTACATTCACATTGGTTTCAATTTGTGTCTTATAAGCATTAGCTAGTGCCTGGCTTTTAAGCAAATTGATGGTTACAGTTGCCATTTGATAGGGTTCTGGGGAAGTAACACCACCAGTAAGGGTTGGGATGAGCATACCTGCATCGCCTTCAAAAGCGATGCTAATAGCTTCCCTAGCCAAGTATGGTGCGGTTACATTAAGTGTTGCATTAGTAGCATAAACTACCGATCCTCTTAGTCTATTAAGAGTACCTTGTTGAATTAATGGGGCTGCCATGATTTATTCCTTTATACCAAAGCGAAGCTGGATACATTCACATTAAATATGATCTGTATGAAGCCTCTAGCTGGTGTGTAAGATACTGAAAGACCTGCATATTTACCAATTGCATAGTCGCTTGGATTATTGGTTACATAGGTAACAAAATTAACTGCATTGACAGTTACAGGCGCAAGAACTAACCCATAAGCAATACCGCTATTCATGACACCTTGTGCAACTTTTTGCAGTCGATTAATACCAGCTTGGTTGTAATACAAAGGATTAATTGGGTTGTTAGAACCATTAATGATTGCATTAGAGATAAACAAGTTAATGTTGATCTGAACCCAATCTACTGAATACCAGTAAGTGTAGTCATTGCCATCAGCATTAACACCCCAGAGAACCAGAGTATTGCTGATACCACCTTCAGCACCAGTACCGATGTAGTTCACATTGGCAGTCTTTAACAACTGGCATTGTGCATTAGTACCGCTAAATGGAGTTACACCAACAACATATTGGAAAGCCATTGGAGCAACTTTATTAGTGTCGCTTGGGTTGTAATTCAGCGCATTGTACATCATCGCTGCAATTGACCATTCGGTAACTGGAGCATTGTTGTCTTGAACCATTGAGATTACAGACTTGATGCCTTTAAATGCGCCATAAGAAGCAATAGTTTCAGTCACCCAGAAATACACTTGAGCAGTAGTGGAATCATTGTTTCTAGCCAATGTCACCATTGATGTTTCGCTAGACATTTCAGTAGTTACACAATAAGCATAATACTCAAGTGGGTTAGCAACAATGTAATTGCCTAAAGCTGTAACACCTTGTGCGCCTGTACCAGCACCTAATTCAAGAACATAGATACCATTTGCTGAACCTTGTGCAAAATAAGTGGTTGCCATAGCGACCAAGTCTTGTACTGATTCATTGGTAAAAACACCCTGAATAGTTACTGCACCAGGATTTACTGTCAATGGGTATGTAAAGGTATTAGTACCAGTAGAAGTGATTTGGAAAGTACCATTGTATGCAGATGGAGTAACACCAGCAATGATGCCCAAAATAGTATCGCCTGTAGGGATACCATGAGCAGTAGCTGTAGTTACAGTAACTGTCACACTTGGTGCTGTACCACTAGTTACCATTGAACTAATAGCAACCGCACCTGTCAAAATAGAACTTAAATCAGCAAACTGAGTTAAGAGTTGGGAAGAACCAGTAGCTAATGTAGTCGCACCTTGGCTAACCAAAGCACCAGTTCTTTGCAGAGTATTGGGTGCTGGAGCAAGGGTTTGAGTTACATTAACTGTAACAATTTGAGTTGTCATATTAGACCCCTAATTAATTAAAGCTGACAGAAACAACCATTCCAGTACCAGGAACAACAACAATACCAGTAGCGCATGGGAAATCAATAGTGTAAGAACCCACAACATCAGGGATAGAAGCAACTAGATTAGCTGCTCCAGTACCAGAGGTAGTAGCATGGTCATAAATTGCGCCATTTGTAGAACCAGCAGTAGTGACATTGACTTTAACAATGCGACCTTTGGTGGACTTAACTGCTGTAGCAGCAGAAATATTGAGGAAAGAATTGATACCTTGAGCAGTAATAGCTGCGCCATTGATGACTGCTGGATTTGAAGTAATTGCCATTTGAAACTCCTTTTTACACTAGGGTGATGTTGGGTTGTAACTGATAAAACAAGATTTAATTAATTTTAAAGCCACTTCATTGACAGTATTTTGATAGTAACTGACCTTGAAGGTAATACTTTTCTTCATTGCAATAATGCCAAATTCAGGCTGAGTGACTTTCTCATCTTGCATTATAGGCATATTCTGAATACCAATATTATCAGTATCTAAGCTGTATTGAAACACATAATTGGCAAAGTTTAAAGCCTCATTGTTGCGGATTCCATAGATGCTAATCTTGACAGTATCAGTCGCTAATTGATTGATTGTTGAGGATACTGGATCGCCACTTGTAGGCACAATATTATTAACTATTGGGAATTGACCAATCGCTTCAGTACTAGAGCCAACAATGTCTACCGAAGCATAAGGTGGGGGTAAATTTTGCTCCACCAAATAGGATGGATACATTGGGAAATACTGGTTTAAAGCAAGCCAAATAGGAAGGCTATTAGAGACAATGACACTTGAACTATCAAAGTCGGTCATTGAGTCGATAAGCTGAGTATCCATAATGGAGTACAAAGCATCACCTCGATAGTGATAAAGATCAGCTTGCTTGTAATAATTGTCCTTGCGACTGAAGGCAAACTTGACACCCTGATAGCTTGCAACATAGATCAATTGAGGATTGACTAGGTTGAAATCCTGGATGGGTCGCAAAGAGGTAAAAATGATATGGTTGTAGGCAGTAGTCCTATCATCCAATTGATGCAATTCTTGGGCTAAGTGGAATGATCCCTGGGCAGTAATCGACCTGGATGGTACTGCGCCATTGTAGTTGTCATAAAGCAAGCGATCATATTGCGCTGCATTATAGATAGCAGTATCAGTTAAAAGGGCTGCATTAACCCAGAAAACATAGCCATCCAAAGGCAAAACCAGCTTGACATACAAAGTAAAGGTGACTTGTTCATTACCTGATAGGGTATTGACTCCTTCTGCTAATCCAGAAGCGAGTTGCGGTTTTGCGCCTGAAGTTTCAAATACATTAGCCATTAATCAACCCATGATTTAAAAGATGCTTGTAATACACCTGAATCTATGAAAGAAGGTCTGCGAAGTCCAGTAACTCTGGTAAATCCAGCCCTTTTTCCTTTGACATAGCCCTTGGCTGTCAATCTATTCTTAAAGCGAATACTTCTGCCTTCCAAAGCAGCTTTAGTTGGCACTCCAGGAATACCTTGTTGCTCAACTTCTTGGCTACTTAAAAAGTGCTTGAAATTGGCTTCTATTTCGCTTGTAGCATCGCTGTAAGGATTTTTGACACTACCCCCTTGCATGAGAGTTTCCAAAGCCCCTGCCATGCTTTCTGTAAGGCTATCGACTATTTTTGTCTCATAGACTTTAGCGAATACCGAAAACAATTCATATTTTTCTTCTAATGCAGTAGCCACCCCATAGGTGGTATTCCCTTCAGGCTCTGGGACATCAATAACCCCAAGGTGGAGAATCAAGTCAGTCCCCAGAGAGTACCAAGAGATTGCAAAAATGCCATCGCTTGTCTGCCATAGGGGTTTTTAATCGCTTGTAAGGAAATCAGGTCTAAGTTTTGTAGCCCAAGACCGACTGCCAAAGATTCATTGGTAGAGACATCCCCTGCATTGCTAATGACACCAGCCACAAAGTTATTCATGCCATAAGCCAATCTTGCATCTGCAAAGAAGGTTTGACCTGGCTGGTCTTGCTGCCATTGTAATAGATTGCTACCACCCAGATTGTATATAGCAAGGGTATATATATCTGGGGAAGTGACTGAAAAATCGAGTGGGACTAAGTCTAATGCTACTTGGTAAGCATACTGATAACCAACATCATTATCAGCGATAGCAGTAGTGGGGATGCCCATTACAGCCCTTGTCCAAGCAATGAATCCAGCTAATGAAGGGTTTGTAATGGGATCACTCATGACTTATTTCTTTCTTCCACGACTCTTGATAGGCTGAACACCTTCTCGAACTACTTCGATAGTTTGCTCGAATTTTTCACTATTATCACCTGCATTTCGCTTTTCTTCCACTACTTCTATCTCAAGACCTGATTTTTGTTTCAGACCCATTTCTTGAGCTTTATTAGAGAGGATTTGATCGGCTGCTGCTGCGGTGACATTTCTAGCTTGTTGTGCTCGGTCAATCGCTTCTTGTTCGCTTTGGCTAAGTCCAGCTTCAATCGCTTCTACATTGATTGGTTTATCAATGCGATAGGCAATACCGCCAAAGCCTTTTTTGACCTTGCTGGCTTCCATCATTCCATAAATTGAGTGCTGCTTAATAATATGGTCGATTTCATCCAAACTACCATTAATTTCCCATTGTCCACCAGCCCTGATGCGGTGGCTAAATGGGCGAGGATTTTCCAACAACATATAAGTGAAGTTGAAATCTTGCTTTGAGCAATTAGCTACATAAAGTTTCATTTAATTCTCCCAAAAGGGTGGGGGACAGATGATGCGGAATCTTCTTTAAGGATTCCCTGCCCCCCATATAAGGCATCTCGGCATCACACGAGGTCTAAATATGATAACAAAAAACCCCACCAAAGTGGGGCTTTCTGATAAGGCTAGTTTGCTTAGTAAGCAGCAGACAAAAGGCTGATTGCTTCTGGGCGAATACCCCAACCTGAAGTGCTACGCATAGTGTAGAGGGTAGTAATACCACCATCAGCAATAGGAGTAGGGATTTCAGTAGGAGCAGACACATCAGTCAACATCAATGAAGTTGCAGTCTGATTAGGTGTCAATGTTGCAAAAATGTTGGTATTGATTTGAGCATTTGCTTTAGGAATCTTTAATTCTGGAGCAATCAAAAGGATCAAATCTGTACCACCAGCACCTTGACCAATCAAAGTGTCATCAGCAGCGAATGAAACATCATCGCCACCTGCCCATTGTGCGACAGTCTCAACCAAGCCAGCAGCAGTTTCAACACCAGCACCAATGCGCTGGAATTGTGTCAAGGACACTACACCAGAGTAGGAGATTTGGCTAATGAATCGCTGTGGAGCAAGGAAAACTAAGCGCAAAGGTTGACCGATTTGCAAAGTAGACACTTTCAAGCTGCCAATCATGTTCAGCAAATACTGAGCAAGTTGACCGCTATCCCATGTGCTGTAGCCAGTATTGCCATTGGTGTCTGAACCCAAAACTTGATGGGTAGCACCATTGGTGTTTACTAGACCTTCGCCATTAGCAGGGTTATAGCCATACAACAAAGCATTGCGAAGTTGTTGGGCGATACCTTGGCGAGCAGCCAGGCGCATTGCTTGTGGCAGCGCATAGCCCCATGCACCAGTAGCAGCTTCATCGAAGTTGTCATACTGAGCACGAGTTTGCAAGCGATAAGTCGCTGTAGAGATCATTGAAGGGATTACAGATGCGCTAGGCAGTTGGTTAGCTGTAGATTGATTAGCTGCAACCTGAGTTGTCAACTGAATCTTTTTAGCATAAACATACAAATCCGCTTCGCCAAGGCGAGGCATTGGATTTTCTGTAGCAAGGGTTGTAAAAGCACCTGAAGCCAAGCTGTATTGCATAATCAACTCAGGCATCATGTAGTGCGGATTTACTGTTACAAATGAAGGAGCAAAACCTGACATAATATTTTTCCTTTGTTAGATTTGAACAACTGCAATATAGCCAGTTGAAGTCCAGTTAGCATTACCAGTTACGCTTGAATATGATACTAACTTGTTATTAGCAGTACTTGTGCGAAGAATCTTGCAAGGTACAGCAAAGTTGCTAGTAGCAGTTGTAGTCAAGAGTAGGTTGGTAGTGTCCCAGTATACAGTCTCAGTAATGGATGAACCATCCAAAGCTACGATAGAAGTATCGCAAGGCAATGGAATACGAGCATTACTACCGAAGCGGTAGAAGTTTACAGACATACCAGGTGAGAACAAAGGTGCTGTGGACTGAGGAGTTGTAATACCACCAAATGCTTGGTTGTATACAGCAATACCAGTAGGAGCAGAAGATACAGTAGCTTGAGCAACTGTACCACCTAATGTATCAGTACCTGGTTGTGGCTGCGAATAGTAACCATTTTGCAGAGTTGGGATGAACTCAGTAATTGGAACACCGCCCCACAAAGGAGTTGTTGCAGAAGTTGAAAGAGTACCAGATGCTAAAGCAAACTTAACTGCTGGATCATCGAGTGCATCGCCTTGAGTAAAACCATTGCTATTGGTGTTAAATAAACCACCAGCTACAGTTGTTACCATTGGCTGTAAAGAGATTTGCGCTGTCATGGCTTATTCCTTATCGCTTGTTGTTGAAAAGATGAAATTCTTTAACTCGCATAGAAGGTACTTTAAAGTCACCTAACCATGCTTCCATTGAGCCTTTGAACTTCGTAATAGTACGACCAGCACGATCCTTCTCATTCATTTCAATGAGTTGGTCAGCAGCGAACATACTTGGGGATTTAGCAGCCATTAAAGCATCATTGAAAATCTGCTTTTCAGCGATATTCAACAATTGAGCATCTTTGATGGAAGCCAAGTTTACTGACTTGTAGCTGTCAGAATAGGCTTGTAAGCCACGAAGCAGACGCTTGCGATAAGACATTAAACCTTCGCCTTTTAATGGGCGAGATGCAGACTTGCCAAAGGAAGCGAATACAGAGTCAGCTTTAGCTTGTGCATCACACATTGCAGCTTCTTCTTCATCTTTACGCATTGCTTCTTCTTCTTCGTCATCATCTTTTTTGAATTCCATGTGACCTGGGTGCTCAACTTCGCCTTCATCATCTGGCTTAATTTCACCTTTGTCATGCTCTTTAGGATCAGAGCCTTCTGCATCTTTGCGGTGCTTTTTCTTAGCATCCACTTTACGCATCATTTCTTTTTTAGCTTCGCCTTCAGACTCATCGTCATCCTTCTTAGCTTCTTCTTCGTCATCAGAATATGCTTCTTCATCGTCATCTTTACGATGTTTCTTCATATCATCATCTTTTTTTGCTTTTTTATCAGCAGCAGTAACTAATGGTGGAGCAGGTAATTCCTTCTCCATCGCATCCATTCTTGCAGCCAAATCGCCTAGCATAGCGAGTACAGCATCCAACTTATCACCTTGGGCATCTGCCTTTGGTGCAATAGTATTGTCATTCATATCAGACACCTCTTGGTTATTTAAAAGAACTCCTGTGGCATCGCCACCCTTATCCCATACACCCTTAGATCCTCTAGCTTTTGTAACAATAGCTATATGATCTAAAAGGAATGGGACACCTTCTATTAAGAGTGGCTCGCCATTCTCAGTAGTTAGTGTAGTGTTTCCAGCAGTATTGTCAAATACTACTGAAGGTGAGGTAGAAATCTCTCCCTCACAAATTTCATCGACAGCATCTTGGTCATAGATTTTTGCAATGCCCCAGACTTCATCACCTTTGATGTAGGGAAGCATAATACTTCCGACTGCTCGATCTTTAAATTCCTTAGAAGTCAAAACCGCAGTCTCTGGGTGATCCATGATTACCATCAAGCCATTACATCTCTTTAAGAATTCTTCATTCAAATAAAGGGATGGATCTCGCCATACATTCTCGCCAATGCTTGACCGATAAGCCAAGCCAGTACCAGTAATGCGAATAGCAAAAAGACCAATATTTGCATACATCTGAGGACTTGGTAATAAGTCATCAGCCATTAATTGTGCTACATCGGTTTCAGTCTTAGCAGATGCAATCTTAAAAGCAACTTCTAAACCAGGATGCAATGGCAATGGTGGATTTAATGGATCGCACCAATCATAGCCAGTAGACTCATAATTGAGTTTGACATCGACTTTTTCTACATTTCTAGCAATGTAGGTGCAGAATTGTCCATCATCATGTAATACTTCTAGCTTACCCTTGTACTCAATACCAGTTTCTTCCTTGGTTTCTCTGCGAGCAGCTTCTTCTAGGGTTTCGCCTTCTTTTTGATGACCGCCAGGCACACACCAGGTACTAGGGTAATCTCCACCACCTGCGCCCCTGCGAATTAATAGGGTATGACCTTCACCAGTAACAAACATGATTCCAGAAGCCCGACCTGCTGCACCTGCATTATTAGCAACTGGCATAACTACTTCTGGAGTTTTGGCTACTAGATCAGCAGCATCTGGCACACAATTTGGCACTTCTTTGCCATCTTTTTCTTTCATGCCAACTTGTTTGTAGCCTTCCCAACAAGGATCGGCATCTTGACCAAAGCGAGGTACAACCTGAGATTGATCTTTAAGACCTTGAATGATTCTGGCTACATCAGCCAAATCACCTTTAAATTTTTTAATTTCTTCTTTTCTACCATTGCGAACTTGGATTTCTTCTTCTGGGGTAGATAAAAGAGTAGGTTCTTCTGGGACTTCATCTTCACTATGTTTGATGAATTTTTTAGCCACTTCTTTAGGAATTCCGATATTGCTATGCCCTGCTAAAGCAGCATACATAGCTTTTCTTTGTGCTTCGGATTCAAATGGCATAAACTACCCTACAATATTTTTGACGATTGTACCGCTAGTTCACCCTTTTTTGTCAGCATTTCTTTAGGCATTTTTCGCAAGCTGTAAATATACTTGTAGTTACACCGACAATACACTTCCTCACCTGGTGAGGTAATGTCATCAGTATATCCATTAATTGCTTTAATGTAACCCTTTTCCGAAGCCCAATTACCTCGGATGACATAAACTTTTTCATCTCTCTCTTTATGATCCTTGCGGTAATCATAATTAATCTGCTTCCAATGAGAGTGCCATTTACCAGCAATTGCGCCATTATCAATAGCGACAATGTCATTAATGTTAGCAATGAGTTTATGGGTTTGATCTATTACAACTCGCCTTTGATTAAAAGGCATCTTTGCTAAAGATTTCTTGATATTTTGTTTTTCTTTGTTGCGATCTACTGCGAGTGAACCGCCTTTAGGAATGGATGTAGCCCATCCTTCAAACCTTCTGAGGACATCTGTAATACTTTGCTCTCGGTTGTATTTAATCAGATTGGCAGAAGCCATTATTCTGCGATCTAATTCAGCCCGAAGTTTAGGCTTGAGTTTCTCAATGTCATATTTACTGACATCTTTGTTAACTAAACCGCCTTTGGTTACTAGTCTGGAGAAGGCTGCATTTAAAGCCTTTTCCATTTCTCTTTGCATTTGCTCATCAGAAATTAAAGCCTTTTCCGCAGCTTCTTTGATTTTCTTTAGCCAGGAATCTACTCGACTTTGGGAATCGAAACCATGCTCGATAAAGTCATTGATGGCAGCAGTTAAGACTTCATAAAATGTCATGCTTAGTCTTTAATATAAAAAGTTCCCAAGAAGCAGGGTGCATACGACTCTTTCCAGTTTCGTAATTACTCCACCTAGCTTGGGTAGTATATATTAAAGATGCTGCTTTGGATTGTGATAAATCACCCCTGGCTGCAATAATTTCAGTTGTATTAGGCACTACACCAGCAGTACCCCGATTTCTTTTATTCATTAAATTACAATTCTTTTTTCCATTAAATCATTGAAGCACTCAATCAAATAAGGGTTTTTAATATTGGCAGCATTAAAAACTCTTTCTGCAAAATCAAAATAGGCAGCCTTTTTAGCATCATCCCAAGTTACAGGGGGTCTATACAAAACATCTTGCAAGTTACAGATTTTATCCGCTACTTTGATTAATTTACCTTCTGGACTAATCATGCCAACTTTGACTACCTGGGCATCTTTACGAGCCATGCCACTTAAAGCAGGATCATCGCTAACCTCTTGCACAATCAATCCAATTCTAGGATTAAAGCGAGCAGAAATGTCAGCCACCGAAACCCCACAATCTTCTACTACATCATGCAAGACCGCAGCAGCGATCACATCCTCATCAACAACACCAGCCATAATCAACAATTGAGCCACCTCGATTGGGTGTCTAATGTAGGCAGATTCTTCAGCATCTTTCCGAACCTGCTTTCCATGCTTATCAATAGCAAAAGATATGGCATCCAAAATAATATCTATATTCATTATGCTGCTTTCTGTCCTTCTACAAACTCATAGTACTGGTTTTGCATATAACCACCAGCAAACAACTTGTAAACCAAGTGGCTGGCATACCCATTGAAACTCATATTGAAGAAACTATGAGCATCTTTGAAACTATCTGGAGCACCTTCCATACCAGAGTAATAGCCTTTCATGAATTGGTAAATCTTCTCGCCCAACTCATCACTCATTTTGTTGTTAACAAAGGCATACTTGACCTGGGGAATGTCATCTCTCACATTGTCCATTTCATAGTAGTCAATCATTCCATCAAAATGACCATATTCAAACTGAGCAACATACTTTCTCAAATCTTCATACTGGGCTGGTGGCAAATCGACAACATCCACATGAACACTACTACCCATTGAATAACTTTTGCTGCGAACACTACCAGGGATTCCTTTGGCTTTCATGTAAGCCCGAATCATTTTGGCAGCACCAGCATGACGACTAACTTGCTTTTCCATCTCAATTTCCTTTCGTGATTAATTGAAACTACAACTTAATAATATACTAATTTGGGATAATGTCAAGCAGCTTGTAGCTTTTTTTCACAATATCCATATTCTTCTTCCAAGATCATGCGAATGTGCTCTCGGTCTACAGAATCGCCACACACAGGAATACCGCAGCGATACTTGCGACCATCCTTAGATTGCAAAAAGCGGATAGCTTGCTTAATGATTTCATAAGGCACTCCCATGTCATAAATACCGCCATCGCCATAGAAGCTGTAAACATATCTTGCAAACACAACCAAATCTTTATAAGGCATTGCCATTTTGATTCCTTTCGTAAGCCCCCGAAGGGGCATTAATCAATCCATCCAACCATCGTAATACTCACCGACAATCCCATGAGCAGCCAAAAATTCCAAAGCAGGGGCAACTGATTTCGCAGCAGCCACATTTCCCTGGACAAAGCTGCAAGGCACAATGCTTTTTTCTACAACATTTCTTTTGCCTTTGCCCAAGTAGTAAATCCGAATCGCTTTGCCACCGCAGCAGCTACCGACATCCTCACCGCCATTGTCCAACCAGCTTTGATACCAGACAGATTCAGCAGCTTTGATGTAGGGCATTTTCTCGACCAAGTCAGCATCCTGGTATGCCATGACTTTTTTGCCAGCCCAGATTTCAACTTCTTTCATAATTTTTCCTTTCGTGGTTAATTACTACACTTTCAGTATATACCTATTTAGTATTAATGCAACAACTTTTTTAGGGTTGTTGCATTTTTGCTACTTCAGCATTTCCTTCATAAAAGATGCTTTCTTGGCAGCCAATTCTTTGATATTCAACTTGCAATCTTCACAATCGCAGGGAAT
>Ga0208499_1000054_pt1 | contig 50887 bp, 10 predicted proteins | sample CryBogCBE07Jul09_FD_185504 | JGI IMG/M metagenome (GOLD analysis project Ga0208499, IMG submission 185504) | Freshwater microbial communities from Crystal Bog, Wisconsin, USA - CBE07Jul09 (SPAdes) (version 2) | ecosystem: Environmental > Aquatic > Freshwater > Lake | place: Crystal Bog... | reverse complement strand
CTGCGTTTAAACTAGTGATTACTTTATTGTGTTGGTCTCTAAAACTAACACAAGTGTTGAATGTACTAAAAAAATCAGCATATGAGCCTATGTTGATAAAAAATTCTTTATATGCTTGCATAGCATACTGTGCTAAGAATCCATTTCTAGTTTCTATTCTAGGTATGGTTCTAGTATAGTTACTAGGTTTACTATTACCTAAAATTTCACAAACACCACTTCCCATTGAAATCAATTTATTATACGTAGCAACTCTAATGGTACTGTTGTCAGATTCATCATAAACTTTACCATCACCTACATTTATACCATTTGCAAGAAATTCGGTACCTGGTTTATTTGATTTACTACCTGACATTGTATAATCAGATGGTACAGGTGTTCCAATGGTTTTAATTATATAGTTTGTACCCTTTACCATATCGGCAGCATTAATGATTGGATATGTTAAATCAAATGCTTTTTTAAATATTGCAGGTAAACTGGCTAATACACCTGATACTATACTACCTTGAGCATATGTACCATTTGCAAGATCAGTACCTGTATAAGTGCCAACAAATCCCTTAGTTGTAGGATTTACTGTTAGACCAGTATTTTGAACAAAAGAACTTAATGCATTTAAATTAAGTGGAGAATATTTACCTGTTAAACTCATGGTACAAAAACGTCCGGGCTACCTTCAACTATACTATGACCACAATCATTGCCACTACCTACTTTAAGTACTTGTACATTCTCAGCAAATACTGTTGGACTTGCTGAAGTTGTTTTTGCACTTTCATGCGGTGGATGAGGATTTCCCCAAGGACTATGCGGTGTTATAGGACTAACATGCAAGCCGACAGGGATATTGTTTGCAAACACAGTGGCGGCTCCACGTACAATTGCACCACCTTCTTGATTCTTATCACCCTTACGACTTAATTGAGGCATATTATCCTAGTATAATTTTCTTTTCTGGAACAGTAATTCCAGTAGTTGCTTGAATATATTTCATTTTTACACTATCTTCTGTATGTGCATAAAAAGCAATATTATTAGTATTTAGTGTCACAGGTTTGTCTGGATCAGCAGTAAACATGCTAGGAATTAATCCTACACCCTGTTGACCGGGGGCAACACTAACTGGATCAGTAATGATTATAAAATTATCTTGCACTTCAGTAATTTTAGCTATCAATTCTTCTCCGCTGTTTAGTTTAATTGTATAAACTGTATTAATTTCAAAATTCATTAATTGCTTTCTGTTAATCTAATTCTAAGTTCAGTAAACCCACCTACGTATTCATCTTCTAAAAAGATTTGTGGCAATGTACGTGCATTTGGTACTGCCTCTAATAGTTGCTCACGTGTCCATGTACCGTGCATGATATTTCTTTCTTCATACTCAATACCCTTATTTTCTAATAATTGTTTTGCCTGTACGCAATACGGGCATTGATCTTTACTCCATACAACTGCTTTCATACTTACTCTCCTTATAGTGCAGGTAATTCATCATAATCAACTACATCACTCATAACACCAATTACATAATTAGTTGATTCTGTTTCTTGTAGTGCTGACTGTTTTTTATTGATATTTACATGTTTATTGAACCATGGAATAGGACTATGCTTAGGATGATTCTCTGCATATTTAATTCCTATATCCTTTAATCTAACAAAAGCTGTATAATCTACAAAGTCTTTAAGAATTTCAGCATTCAATCCAATCACAACACCTTTACTGAATAGATAGTCTGCCCATTCTTTTTCTTCACGTATTACATCCAAATACATTCCATATACTTCATTTTCACATTCAATTTTTGCATTAGCAAATCTTGAATCATCTTTAACTACATTGTTGATCAACCAAGCAGTCCATTCTGCATGTAATATTTCATCTTGTAGTATTAAACTAATAATATTTCCATTACCAATGTAAATCTTATTTTCAACCATTGCTAGACTAGTTGCAAAACTTACCATAAATCGTAATGCCTCTAATGCATAACTTGCATTCAATGCCAACCAAATAGCCTTGACATGTTCATACTCATCTACTGAGCCATCCATTTCTTTCATACAATTAATTCTATGAAGATCCTCATAGTATCTGCCAATATTAGAAGCCATTCCTACAATTTCTTGTGTATCGTGTATCTTGTTAAATTCATCTTTTGGTACACCATAAACATTACGAATAATATGGCTATAAGATTTACTATGAATATTTGTTTCAAAGAAACTCCAGTTACTTACTAATGCTTCCAGTTCAGGAATGCTAATCACTGGTCCAAACACCTGTGCCGGTGCACGGCCCTGTATCGAGTCAAGCGCAGTCTGGCGTAAAAGATTACTAGTAAATATATGCTTAATAGCATCACTACTCTCCTTGTGATCAATCTTATCTTTTGTTAATGAAATCTCTTCAGGTACCCAAAAGAAACCTCTTGCAGTTTCTTCATATTTTGCTAGTTTGGGATATTTTACCTCTTCAAAACGTTGTACTGTAACAGGACCTTCAGGGTCCAAAAACATTTTACGTTGTAGATAGTTTGTTTGTTTTTTTAAATTGTATTGTTCTTTACTCATAATTATCCGATGTGTCCCATGTGTCTCCGTAGTATTCTATAATCAATTGCTTTTCTTCATCTATTACCACACTAGCCACATCATCTTGATTTAAAGCCAATACTATCAAAGGATAGTCATCTGGTTTAATATCAATTGTTTGAGTAACGTTATAGTAATTAAACAGTATTTGTACTTTTTGTTCGTCTGTCAAATCTTCAGAAAAAGCAATTTTCATTTAAATCTCAATTTTATAATACGCAACTTTCACAATATTCATCATCATCTGCAATGTCTTGCTTGATGAATGGTATAATGTTATTAGTTTCTTCTAATGCAACCTTAGATCCTACTTTATTAATTAAACTATAATAAACAGTCTTTAGTCCCCACTTGTATGCCAACATTAAATTCTTAGCGATTAGTGTTCCGGGTACTTTACCTTCTGCATAATATGCAGGATTGTAAAATGTGTTAGTACTGATACTTTGATCCACATATACAGCCAATACACATGCCGTTTTCAAGTACTCAATACAATCTTTTTGATCCCACATCAATTGATAGCGGTTCTTTAAGCGCTTGTATTCTGGAACTACTTGTACAAAACTACCAGCTTTACTTTCTTTAACACTAATAAGTTCCATTGGCATTTCAATACCATTTGTTGAATTTAATACAACACTAGAACTTTCTACAGGAGCAATAGCCATTAGTGTAGCATTTCTAATTCCATATTGCAATAGATTTTGGCGAAGTGTTTCCCAATCTAAATTGCTACTTGGTGTAAAGTCTGTTAACTCGTTTACACCGGGGTTACGTCTTTCCCAAGGAAAAACACCTTTACCATAAAAAGTTTGTTGTGATAACTTACATGCACCTTTTTCTTGTGCCAATTCAACACTAGTTTCTGTTAAGTAAAATGCTTGATGTTCCATCCAACGTTTAACTTCTGCTAATGCTAATGCTTCACCGTATTTGAAACTACGTCTTGCATGCCAGTATGCTAGATTGGTAATACCTACACCGAGTGGTTCAAAATCTAAGTTAGCCAACTTACTTTGTACTGAGAGAAAGTCTTGATAACTAAGCAGATTACTTAAACTACGAACTAATACTCTACATGCTTTACGCATATCTTGTGGGTTCTTAAATGCTCCCCAGTTTATACTACCAAGAGTGCACAAAGCAATTCGTCCTGTATCATCTTCGATACGTTGAAAAGGCTTTGTGGGTAATAATATTTCCTGGCAGAGATTGCTTTGATAGATTGGGTTAAGTGTGGTATCAAAACTTCCTTGCGAGATAACATTGTCGATATTGACAAGATAAATTCTGCCTGTATCAGTTCTCTCTTTAAGGATTCCATTTTTGAATATTTCAACCGCAGGTAATACTTTTTTCGTTTTTGTCTTATCTTGTTCATATTTTAAATACAATGTTTCAAACTCTGCACTATCTCTATAGTAGGCTTCATACAAATCTGGCACTTCATGTGGGTCAAATAAACTAATATTTTCATTGTTGCGATAACGATTCCAAAACATCTTGTTTACTACTACTGAGTAGTCCATTTGACGAACACGTGTTTCTTCAGTACCTTGATTGTTTTTCAACACAATCAAATCTTCAAACTGTGCATGCCAAATTGGGAATGTAACTGTGCAACTTGCATTACGAATTCCACCTTGACTACATGAACGTAAGTCACTAAACCATTTCTTTAAGAAAGGAATCATACCAGTGTGTTTGATTTCACCATTGCGAATGGGAGCTCCTACTGGACGAATTCTTCCAATCTCTAATCCAATGCCAGCACGTTTGCTAGCATACTTTGCCATCATCTCACCTGCGGCAAAAATACTATCTAGTGTGTCATCACTGCTAATAAGCACACATGAACTAAATTGCTTAGTAGTAGTGCCAAGACCGGCGAGAACGGGAGTAGCCAAAGTAAAATGACCATCACTCGCACACTCATAATATTCTTTAACATATTTTAATCTTTTCTCTTTAGGTTCATTATGGAATGCCGTTGCAGCAGCGATGGCATAACGTATTTGTGGTGTCTCAAATATCTGACCAGTGGCACGGTTCTGAACTAAGTACTTTTCGCATAATTGAGCAATAGCCGCATAGGTGTAATTTTCGTCCTTGCCATGGTCGATAAACAAATCAATGATATCCCATTCTTCTTTGGTATACCATTCTAATAAATCGGTTGTGTACATTCCTAGTTCTGTATTGCTTTTAACAATCTCATATAAACTAGGAGGTGTATAGGTACCATAAACTTCTTTACGTAACATACTGACTTTTTGTCTACCTGCTACATATTGATAGTTTACGTTATTGATATCAGGATTTTCATTTTCATCAATCAAATCAACCATTGCTTTAAGCAATAATTCATCAATTGTTTTAGTTGTCATTCCATCAAAGAATTGAATCTGTGCTGAAATTTCTATCATGCTCGGGCTTACATTATCGATCCCTCTGCAACCATATGCTACTTGTCTTTGAATTTTTGAAATATCTAGAGGAACTTTCTCCCCGTTACGTTTAACTACTTGTATTGTCATTGTATGCCTATTATAATAATTTTTGTTTGATATTGTCAATATCTATGGTACGTTTGATGGTAAAATCTGCTAGACTATTACTTATTACGGTATCGGGATGGTAATTAAGTATATATTTTGCGTTATCAACTAGGACTAATATTACATCATCACCCATATTATCTGTTGCTTCGGCTATCTTTAGTGAATCTACACCAATCAATAATAGAGTATAGCATATTCCTAATGCTCTTGCAACCGTACAATATGTGTTTTCTACCAATAGTTCCCATGGATTGGGCCATTGATTTTGATCATACAAATGTAAGTGATTACTGACAAGCGGGGCACGTTGCCAAAACTTGTCAGTTTCTATACATTTAATTTCTAGTGTGGAATTTTCGATTTGTTTTCTGAGGTCATACCAAGCCTGAAGCCTAGTATCGTAATTTAATTGAAATACATTCATAACAAATGTACTTATCTTTTTAAATTACCACTCTAATTTATCGTTACGTTTTGTACTACGACCTTCTAAGGGACGAGCCTTAATGGTTGTATCAACTTTGTCAATACTGTTATCATACGCATATAAACCTTGATGACTGATATTAAATAAATCTGCTCTTAACATAATGTCTAATGGAGCATTTAATCCATTTTTAATAACATAAGCTATCAGATTTTTTGCCATTGCAGGATCAATTGCATATGCATGTGCACGACAAATAAACAAATAATTAGGACCTTCACTAGCATGTGGGGGTATGGGATATATTTTCCAACCAAGATTCTTCCACTCATTGCCACCTAAATAAACAATCGTGTTGTAATTATCAATCGTTTCAAATTTTTTACACATGATTGCATCATGCTCAAGAATAACGATAGGTCTATCCATTGTAGCACAATGAACCCAAAGACTTATATGACTCAATGCACATGCAACTTCACCACGTGTCATGTAATGATCGGTAATTTTAAGCATGCTCATCACACTATCGTGTTCTAAGTGCTTTGGTGCAACAATTTGATTATCAGGACCAGTGCCATTGTAGGCATCCCACACTTTAAATGGCATGCCTACATCCATGCAACTTTGCTGAGAACGTGCACTATATCGTTCACTATTAGGGTTTCCTCTAACAGTAATAATATAGGCACTTTCTACTAAAGTATCATTACTACGAAATAATTTTAACATTATTTACTTGTTGGTGTATTTGTTAAAATCTGTGGTGGTTGCTCTAAAATTTTATCAACTAGTGTTTGATATTCAGAATTATCAATACGAGGTGGTTTATGAACCTGTATTAAATATTTTGCATTTAGTGCAACATTATTGAAGTGATTTAATGCATAATTTAATTCATCTTCAGTTATCTCACGTGATTGTAATTTTTGTTGCCATTGTGGGATATAATCAAATTGCATGTCACAAATCTCAATATCAATGTCATGCTCAAACGCTAATGGACTATCACTACCTTTGGTGTTGAATTTTTCCATTAATAAACGTCTATTGAATAAATTAAACATACCCATTGTAATCAAACGTTTATGTGTAGGATCATCTAGTGCAGTATCACAACGCCAGTGTGGGCTTTGTACTTCCCATATAGCACCGTTATGACTGATACGATACATTTCTTTAAGAGCTTTAATAAAGTCTTCACCAGTTTCACCCAAATGTTCTAAGATGTCTTTAGCTACAATGTGATCAAATTCATTGTCTGCAAATTGCCAGGGGAATTTATCAAAGTCAATTTGTACATCAGGTTTAACAACTGGACTGATATCTGCATTTACAAATCCATCAATCTTGTTGAAGCCAGAACCCATGTTCAAACGTTTTGTTACACGGTCTTCGTTAGGCATTTCAATGTGCTCTAAACTGTATTTTTCTTCTAGTGCCGCATACATTGCTTGGAAGGGTACATTCCATTTTGATTTTTCAACTTGACGGAATAACTTAACACAGTTGTAGTATGGACTTCCAGTATTTTCAGGTGAACCATATGTCCATGTGTGATAGGGTAGTACGGGGACCATTACCCAAGTTTCTTTACCCATTGCTGCTGAAATATGTGCAATACTTGTGCAACTTGTAATAACAATATCCAAGTTTGCAATAGCAGCCATAGTATCTTCCCAACTAATCAAGAAGTGTTGCAAATCGGTTACACCTTCAGGCAATGTAACTAAGTTGTGATCTTTTTGCAAACTATAGATTTGTAGTTCAGGATACTTAGATAAGTTAGTAATGAAGTTCTCAGGGAAACGTCTAAATTGTTGATGTTCAAATTTAGGATTGCCTGCCCAACGAATACCTACTTTAATTTTATCACTATTGATCATACCCTTCCATACTTCAACACTATCAGCACGTGGTGTTAGATAAGGTTGATTTGGGAAATTATCAAATGTATGACCTGCTACCCAGCCTGCACTAAAGCCTGGAACCCAGAAATCATGAGGTACTGTATGTGCTTCGTTACGTAAAATACATTTTTCAACGCCTTCCATACGTTCAAGAACACTAACTAACTCTGGTGCACAAGCGATGTATACTTTATCTGCACCTAAATCTTTGTATGATTTTGCAAAACGTGCGTGAATAATTTCATCACCGAAACCACCTTCAAGTGATACAATAATATTCTTACCTTCAATTTTGTGTTGTTCAGGATTATAGATAGGAGCATCTGTACGTAATGGAGGACTTCCATACACATTTAGAAAACGTCCATTTTCTAATAGTTTACAACCACCTTGATAATCACCATCTTGAATTAAGAACCATCCACGATTGAAACAATGTCTCATCCAAATGTCTTGTGTATTCTCGCCCTTTGGGTCAAGAATTTTATCTGCGCCAATTGCCTCTAATTTATCAGAAAGTACACGAGCCTCTTTGTGATATCCTTCCAATTGCAATTTAAGCATCTCATCTATTTCATGCATGTTTATTCCTTTTAAAAATATATTTTGTATATTACTTATACAGAATAAACGAGCATGAAATTTTTATTGGATATATCCAGAGTTGTTATTGCCAGCAATTACTACTTGACTTATTGTACCGATTGCTACCGGGCTAGTAATGAATGAACTATTGATTGCAGTACCGCCTTGTGAAGTATCATTACGTCCCCAAGCATACAATACATTACTTGAGTTAGTTGCAAAACTAATGTCATTACCGGCACTAACTTGTATCCAACTTGTACCTGTACTAATTTGAACTGGGCTACTTGCACCATACACCGCAGTGATTTGCACTGGAGCACTACGATTATTTGTATCATTAGTACCTAATACACCTGTAGTGTTATAACCTGTGCCATATAGTGTACCATACTTATCTTGTAAGAAGCCACTATACAAGCCAAATGCAACAAAGCTTAGTCCACTAGGTACATTAGTTAGATTGGTTCCAACTTGTACAGGTGAGCTATAACTTACATTGTTGTTAAGTCCCAATTGTCCATAGTTATTTTGGCCCCAAACCCATGCAGTACCGTCAAATTTAATACCTGCAACTGCGCCAGATACTGGACCTGAAGTAACTATATTTTTCCATATTGCACCAACTTGTACAGGACTACTTGCATTGGTAGTACTGTTATTTCCTAATTGACCATATCCATTGTACCCTAAACCAAATAAGTTACCATCACTTCTTAGTAAATAAATAGTTTGTGTTGAAGCTGCAACTTTACTATAAGTAGCTGGTTTTAATTGTCCAGGTAATGCACCAAGTTGTATTGGTGAATTAGTTGGAATGCCATAACCTAATTGACCTGTTCCATTATTACCCCATCCCCATGCAGTACTATCCAAATGTAGTCCAACGCTAAAGGTATCGCCCGCAGCAATTTGAATCCAACTATTATCTGAACTCACTTGTACTGGACTACTACGATTAGTAGCTGTTGTATCACCCACTTGGCTACTTGTATTTAATCCCCAACCAAACAGTGCATATGTTGTTGTAATAGCTAATGTATGACTAAATCCTGCACTTACCTGTGCCCAAGATGTATTGGATATATAGCTAGTGAATGGGTTAGGCATTATACTTGTAACAGGATTACCGTTCTTAGTAATAGTATTACCAGCGTTATCATTTGTTACACTAGAAGCACTACATATGAATAGTGTAGTATTGGTTATCAATGTTAGTGGACTTGTAGGTGGTGTAAATGTTGAAGTATACACGGCAGTACCTTTTACAATACGAACATTTGTTAACAAACCACTGAAGTAATTGATTGTAGGATCAGTGCCAACATACAATGTTGCAGCAATACTATAAGCAGTATTGTCAATTACAAATGCTTGCATCTTACCATTGATATATAATTCTGTTACACCAGACAAGCGAACTATTGCCACATGTGTCCATGTATTCAACGGTACTCCACCTGCTGTCGTTGCAGTAAAGACTTCTGGATACGTTACTTGTGACCAACTGATAGAACCATTGGCATTATATGTTACGCTCCAAGATCCAGAACTGTATGCACTTGGAATACGTTTAGTGATGACACGTGTAGTTGCTGCAACTTTTGGTAAAATCCAAAACTCTAATGTAAAGTTTAATGATCCTAAATCTGTGTTAGTTGTTTGATTTACAGTTAAGTAATCTGTACTTCCATTAAATGAAGTATTGTAGATGTTAGTGTTAGATGTATTAGTAATTGTATATCCAACTTGTATAGGTGAACTTTTTGCAATATTAGTGTTATCACCTAATTGGCCATATGTATTGTCACCCCATGTGAATAATACGCCATCACTACGAATAGCAGCACTATGAGATGAACCAGCAGTTACTGCGTTCCAACTACTACCAACACCTATTTGTATTGGACTCACAACACTTGTAAGATTGTTTGTACCTAATTGACCACTTGTATTTAATCCCCAAGCCCACATTGTACCATCACCTTTGATAGCCAATGTATGACTCCAACCTGATGCAATCTGTGCCCATGAATAAGGAATTGTTGCTGGTACAGTACCTGCATAGTTGCCCCATCCAAATAATCTGTTATTGATATCTATTGCAAGCGCATGTCTATAACCTGCTGCAATAGATGTCCAACTGCTAGTACCAACTGATTGAGGTATTTGAGCATATGTTTGCTTAAATGCAGCCATTGTAGTGATGTTAGAGTTGTTTGCACTTCCAGCTGGTAAACCATTTTGATATAGTTGACCTGTTGATGTACTTCCCCAACCCCATAACAAACCAGTTGTATCTGTGACAATACCATTACTGATACCAGCACTTACTAATGTCCAACTTGATGAACTAATTTGTATTGGCACACTTACATATGTAGTAATTGAAGTATATTGTGTTGGTACTTGTACTGGGCTACTTTGTGTTATTCTAGTACCTAATTGAGCAGTACTACCTAAAGCAAGTTGTCCATTAGCATTATAACCCCATGCATATAATAAACCACCTGTTAATGCTACACTATGGCTACCACCGCCACTTACACTAGACCATGAGCTAGTACTGATTTGTACTGGACTACTTCTAGAATAGTTTGTTAAATCACCTACTTGATATGCTGCATTATATCCCCAGGCCCATAAACTAGCATCACTACTACGTATTGCTAATGTATGTGATAGACCTGCAGCAATTTGATTCCAAGATCCTGACATAATTTGTGTTGGACTTGTGAACATGGTATATGGAGCATTAGTAAACATGTTCATTGTGTTTAACTGTACAGGAGATGAAGTTCCAGCAGGTACATAATTGGTACCTAAACCTAATGCACCGGCTGTATTAGTACCTATAACGTAAGGTAAACCACCATTCATCACAACAGTAGCACCATTCCCCATTGCAATACTACCTATTACTGTTGTTAGACTACCACTAGGTACTGATATTTGTACTGGGCTACTGCGATTAGTAGTTGTGTTGTCACCTAATTGTCCATTACCATTATAACCCCAACTCCATAATGTGTTATCGCTACGTATAGCTATTGAACCTGGATTATTGGTACTTACAAATGTCCAACTACTTGTGCTAATTTGAGTTGGGCTACTGCGATTAATAATATCATTTGTTCCTAATTGACCATATGTACTATTTTGACCCCAGGCCCATAATGTACCATCACTACGTATAGCGACAGTTGTATAATCACTTGTTGTTATTTGTTTCCAACTACTAGAACTAATTTGTGTAATTATGCTACGATTAATAATATCATTTTGTCCCAATTGACCATATGAGTTATCACCCCAGCCCCATAATGTACCGTCTGTGCGAATCGCTAAACTAAAGCTATTACCAACTGAAATACTTGTCCAGCTTGATGTACCGATTTGTACGGGTGAACTTACTGTACTAGTAGCATAAGGTATTTGTACTGGTGACGATGCTATTACACTATTCAACGCATTTGATATATAAGGAGATGTTATACCTAAATATGATGTAGCCAACTGTCCATACTCGTCACTACCTAACATGTATCCATAATTAGTGCCACCAACTGATTGAATTAATGCAGTCAAACTTCCACCTGCATTTACTTGGCTCCAGCTACTTGTACCAACTTGTGTTGGACTTGAAATATATCTATAATAATTATCTAAACCAATTTGTACAGGGAAACTACGATACTGAGTATTAGTACTATCACCTATTTGACCATAGTTGTTGAGACCCCAACCATATAACAATCCTGTACTTGTTATACCATGCATGAAATAATTGTAATTTGCTACAATTTGAGTCCATGATACTGTTGGATAAGAGTTACTGTTATAGAATGGTGTCAATGATTTTACACTAACCCCTGCACCTATAGAAAATCCTACACGATATGGACCAGTATCAATTGCTGACGATGCTTGACCTGTCATGAACAATACATAACCAACTGAAGGGATAGCACTAATATTTGTGCTGCTAGGTTGTGTTAAAGTTAAAGGACCTGTAGGTGGAGTGAAATTACCTGTATACACTGCAATATTATTTGTAATTCTTAAATTACTTACATATCCATAGAAGTTCCAATAATTATATGTTGTACCACTGTAAATACAACCTAAACTATAAGTATTGGTTGTGTTTGGTCTAGCAGTCAGTGTACTTGTACCTGTTATCGTCTGTAATACACCATTTACATACAATGATATAGCATTGTTATTTACTGATACTGCGATATGATACCATGTACATACATTCATAACAGTATTACCTGTTGCAAAGAATTGTGTTGACGATGGATTCAACCAATAAAACTGTAATTGTCCAAGATAGTTTGGACCAAATGACCAATTAGCATTACTAGTTGTATATGTACCATCCATAATCATATATGGATAGTAACTAGTAGCGCTACCGCCGCCATTAAATTGTGTTTGATAGACCCAAGCTTCAATGGTAAATGTTGTTGAAGCTATAGGTATCATTATATTTGCATTACTTGATGTATATGCTGCGTTTTGATTGGCTGCAAGATTAGCACTAAAATATAAACTATAGCTACTTGAACTAGTAGTTGATAATGCACCTGGACTAGACACTTGTACCGGCAATGACATATTAGTATTATTACCATTACCTAAACTATAGTTAGCATTATATCCCCATGTATATGCAGTGCCTGTAGTTGTGAGTGCAGCCGTATATGATTGACCTGCACTTACTTGAGTCCAAGACAATGAAGTAAATGAAGTTGTAGGGAATGGATATAAATTATTAGATGAAACTGAATATGTTGGCCCATTAACTGATGTAAATGTAAAGAATGTGTTATCTATATAAGTTGGATTCTGTGCAGTCAGTAATACTGTTTGACCGCTAGTAATTGCAGCACTAGGAGATCCATATACATTTGCACTCTGTGTTGCGGTCAATGGAATAGTACTTGGTGTAAAGTTTGCAGTATACACTGGATTACCGATTACAACACGTAAATTAGACATTGACATGTTACTACCGTTGTAACCTAAACCATTGTTATCATATAAACCATTGATTACTAATGTAGTACCTGCAGGTATTGCAGTAGAACCGGTATTTACTCCGGACGCAACTAAATTACCATTGACAAATAATCTTACTGTACCAGTATTATCTTTTGTAGCTGCAAGATGATACCATACGTTAGCCGGATATACTGCATTACTACTTAGTGAAATTACTTGACCGTTAGAGCCATTGTTTTGATAGAATGAAAACACGCTACCTGTCCATTGGAAAAGTATTGAATTACCGTATGCTGCGCCATTACCAATTGCTAATAAACCTAAACCTGATACAGGTAATACCCAGAATTCAAAACAGAACTGTGTAGATGCGTTACTAACATTAAAGTTAGGATTAACCATATACAAATAGTAACCAGAACTAGTGAAATTCCATACATATGCATTGGTAGTCACAGATGCACTAACCTGTACAGGTGAGCTACGTAGTGTGACAGTAGCATCACCTACTTGTCCATAATTATTATTACCCCAACTCCATAGTGTATTATCACTACGAACTGCAACAGTATGACTATCACCTGAACTTACTTGAGTCCAATTTGATAAAGTACCTGGGACTGTTTGTAATGTTAATAAGCTAGTCTGACTTGAAAGTATTGCACTAATATTTGTGCTACTAGATTGAGAGATTGTTAGCGGTGTGATTGGCACTGTGTATGTACCTGTGTAAACTGCAACACCATTTACAATACGAACATTACTGATATAACCACTCCAGAAACTTGCAGTAGATTGACCAGATTGATATCCAATGTATACTGCTTTTCCACCGTCAGTTATGGTTGCTGTTTTTGCAGCAGTAGCTACTTGTATACCATTTTGATACAAATACAATGTTGCTGAATTTAATACACCAGCTACATGTACCCATTGATTCAATGGTAATAACGTGTTTGATGCTATATTTTGTATAGATATTACTCCATTACCTGAGCCTATATATAGTGCAACATAACCACTACCATTCATTTGAAGACCGTATTGTACATTACTTGTACTAAATACGCCATCTTTTTCTAAAATTTGTGCACTTGCATTTATACCAGTCCAATAAACCCATGCTTCAATTGTCCATGCAGTTGCAGAACTAAGATTCAATTGAGTTGATGTTGGTATTGTATAATAACCTGTTGTACCGTCAAAGTATGAACTAAATCCAGTGCTACCTGGTGTAGCAAATGGTGTAGCAAGAGTAGTGATACCGTACTGTGTGACAGATGTCATAAATGTAGTACCATTTCTAGTTAAGATATTACTTGCTGAATAAGAACTTGCATCAGTAGGTAAACTATTACCAGTGCCTGGGTTAGCCTGTGTACGAGGTAAAATATCACCAGTACCTAATTGACCTTGACCATTGTAACCCCATGCCCATAATGAATTGTCACTACGAACTGCAGCCATATTGCTTGTACCTACACCAACTTGAGTCCAACTTTGACCGCTTGGTGTTACTCCATAGAATGGTGTAAATGCTGATGTTACAACACTAACTGGTGTTAATGTGTAGTTGTTGCTACTGTTATCTTTAAATGTGTTGTTTTGTAATGTCAACAAAGCCACTGTACCTGTAATACTACTTGCTGCACCTGAACCAGTTGCACCAACAGTACTTGTTGTTAATGGAGTTGTTAAACTTGGAGTAAAATATTGTGTATATAACGTAGTTCCAGTATACAAACGCTGACCGTTTGTTACACGTAAATTAGACATGTATATTTGATTGAAACTACCACTTAATTCTGTACCAATAGTAATAGGAGTAACTCTTGCAGTAATAGTAACTGCTGATGAGTATACAAATACTCCATTCAAGTAGAAATAAATTGTAGTACCATCATATGTATAAGCAATATGACTCCATGTGTTTAGTAGAGGTGCACTGGTTGAACTGTATGTAGTTGTTCCATTATATGCACTGATATAACCTGTTGTCACGAGCAAATACAATTGTATTTCTGTTGTTGCACTACTTGCAACTCTCTTACTATATATAATTGAAGCTGCTGTAAAGTTAACTGGATATACCCATGCTTCAATTGTCCAACTGATACCAGCTAGTGTCAATGGAGTACTATTTGCAATTTGAATATAACCATTTGTGAATGGACTAAACCATACACTATATGCAGTACTAACTGACAACGTTGTAGCGCCTACCATTTGAGGTGTGTACTTTTGATTTGTATCACCTATACCTAATTGACCTGCGTTATTAAGACCCCAAGTCCATAAGCTACCATCACTACGTAAAGCTGCACTATGACTGCTACCAGCATAAACTTGTGTCCAATTGCTTAATGCAGTTACAGTAACAGTTGATGTGAACGGTGTAAATGCAGTCATGTATGGTGTACCTGATCTAGTAACCTGATATGCATTGGTACTATTATCAAGATAGAAACCACCGTTTTGACATACTAATAGTTTAGTTTGTGTGCCTGTAATTGCACTGATATTAGTTCCTGCACTTTGTGTTGCAGTCAATGGACTTGTTGGTACAGTAAAGTTTCCAGTGTATACTGCTACACCAATTACCATACGAACATTTGATAAGTAACCATTGAAGTATGGATTGCCTGATGTATCCCAACGACGGCCAATATAAATTGCTGACGATGCGGTACCTGACAACCAACCACTAGTAGACAATTGTGTTGCGACCAATATACCGTTTACATATAATTGAGAACTATATCCATTGAATACGCCTGCAATATGTGACCATTGATTCAATGGAATTTGGAATGGTGATATAACTGAGTTTATCCATTGACTTCCATTCCAAGATCCAAACCATACATAGTTAGCAATAGTATCTGTATTACCTATCACACTACCAAATGCTAATGTAAAGTTAATAGTTGATGCAACGTCTTCAGTTAAAATAGCACCACCGTTGTTAGTGATTGGATATACCCAACCTTCTATTGTAAATGGTTGATATGAATTTGCTAATACAAACGTTGTGTTAGTAACTGTTAAATAATCACCATTAGGTCCGTTGAAGAACGTACTGTATGCAGTAGGATTACTTATATTATAATTAACTGCAATCTGTGTTGGTGCATAACGAATACCAAAGTCACCAGTTCCCAATTGACCCCATGAATTACTACCCCAACTCCATAGTGTACCATCACTACGTATAGCTAAACTATGACTAATAGATGTGCTGATTTGTGACCAGCTTACACTGGCTTGATTTGTTGGTAATCCTAACCCTGTATTAATTTGAACTGGACTACTACGAGAAATCAAGTTAGTTGTATTTGAATATGTATATCCCAACTGTCCATATCTATTATCACCCCAAGACCATAATGTACCATCACTATGTTTTGCACTACCACCAAGTGATACAGTTGTCCAAGATAGATATTGTGTATTTTGTATACCTGTTTGAATATATGTGTTATCGCCCCAAGCCCATAGTTTATTGTTAATATCTATTGCAGTACTATAATTAGCACCTGCACTTACACTTGTCCATGAGCTAGTACCCAATTGTACAGGTGAGCTACGATTGAATTGGTCACCTAATCCTAATTCAGCTGCAAAATTATTACCCCAAACCCATAATGTACCATTAGATTTGATTGCAAGATTGTGTCCGGTGAAACTAGCACTTATCTGTGTCCAACTAGTTGGGTCAGTTGTGTATGTGTACAAGTTAGCGAATGGTACGCTATTCAATGTTGTTACATTACTTACATTTGTAAATGTATATGCATTTGTACTATTATCAATAACTGTTGCATTTTGACCAATTAATAATTGTACGATACCTGTTAAACTACCAGCAACGCCTGCACCAACTACACCAACAGTACTTGTAGTGAACGGTGCTACTGGAGTATATGTAAAGTAATTGATGTTTGCAGTAGTACCTGTGTACAATGCCTGACCATCAGTCAAACGCATATTTGATATTAAACCATTGAATGGATTATTAGTTGCTGGTGTATTACTGTCAATACCAATACTTAAACTAGCAATATTAGTTGTTAATGCACCTGATATTGTGCCTGTATTAGCCATTAATATACCATTCATGTACATGTACACAGTTGTGCTAACTCTTGTAACAGCAAAATGTGTCCATGTGAATAAAGGTACTACAATGGTTGATGTCAATGCACTTACTGCATAAGTAGTACCATTGTTTGACATATTAACAATAATAGCACCAGTGCTACTCATTGTAATATTGAATGGACCAAATGCTGATTCAGATGCTCTCTTACCAAGAATACCCATTGTAGTATTGTAACGTGTTACATAACACCAAAACTCAATTGTAAAATTAGCTGCACCAAACGTAAATGTGCTTGCAGTAGCAGTTAAATAATTACCACCGTTGAAATCTAAACTATACCCTGTTGTAGAATAAGTATAGCTACCATTCCATGGAGTCAATTGATATCTGTTTACTGTGTCATTTGTTCCCAATTGACCTAGTTGATTATTACCCATTACCCATAGTTTGTTAGTAGTATCAATAACCATTGAATAACTATTACCTGCAATTACTTTACTTGCATTCCAACGACTAGTGTAGAAAGGACTCCAAGCTCTGATTGTTGGGCTTGGTGTATATGCATAGAACGCTGATCCTGAACTACCTTGTGGGATAGTTGAAATTTGGAAATTATTAATACTATTATCAACAAAATAATTATTTTGTAATGTTAAAATAATGACAGTACCCGTAAGAGCATTTGCAACGCCTGAACCAGTTGCACCTACAGTGCTTGTTGTCAATGGAGTTGTACTTGGTATAAAGTAGTTATCCATAGAGGCTATGTTCAATGGACCATTTCCATAGATAGCTTGTCCTTTGATAATTCTAAAATTACTGATGAATCCAAAGAAGCTGCTAGTAGTTACACTTGTACCATCATTTCCAATAGTCCAATAACTTCCGTTACCATTAACTGAGACACTTGGTAATGACGCTGGACCACCGCCCACTGCTGCTACACCATTAACATATATGTTTACATTACCAACATTACGTACAACTGCCAAATGTGTCCATTGTGCATAGATTACATTTGTAGTTGTTATTATATACCAATTACTGTTAATCCATAATGCATAACCTGTAGTAGTAACACTAGAATTTGTAGCCCACAATGACATTGAAGCAACATTTGCTTGACTTGCATAATTACTCCAAATACATTGACTACTTTGATATTTGAATGGTATATAAACCCAGCATTCAACTGTAAAGTCAAATGTACTTAATTGTGTAGTTGCATTCAATGGGAATTGTACCCAATCACTAACACCATTAAAGAACACACTATATGACAATGGATTAGGTAAACTAGTTCCAAGTGGTGCAACAAGAACTGGCCCTGATCTATAATTCAACTGTGCACTAATACCATCATTGTTATTATAAGTTATATCACTAACTTGACCATATGTGTTATTACCCCATGCCCATACGCTACCGTCAGTTTTAATACCCAACGTATGATATAAACCAGCAGTTACCTGTGTCCAACTACCACCAACGTTTGTTGGAGTAGATTGATTTCCACCATTGACACCTAATTGTCCATAACTGTTATTACCCCAAGTCCATAATCTATTATCACTTGTAATAGCTGCAGTATGGCTACCACCAACACTAAATTGTATTACTTTTAGATTATTATAGTTAGCAGCGTAAACTGCTTGAGGCACACTATAATTAGTTGTGTTGTTGTTACCAATTTGTCCAACATTGTTATAACCCCAGCCCCATAGTGTACCGTCACTGCGCAATGCATTTATGTGTCCATCAAATCCTACTTGAATTTGTGCCCAAGATAAACTTAATTGATTGACGTTATTACTACCCCAGCCCCATAATGTGCCATCACTACGTATTGCTAATGTATGACTGTTGTATGTTGCAACTTGACTCCAAGTACTTGTATTAACTAGTACTGGACTACTACGTGATACGGTATCATTTGTACCTAATTGACCAACACCATTGTATCCCCATGCCCATAGTGTGCTGTCACTACGTATTGCCAACATGTGAGATTGTCCAACACTTAATGATGTCCAGCTATAGAATCCTATTACTGCCGGTGAGCTATATGTAGATGTATTGAGTTGTCCTAATTGACCGTTACCGTTATTTCCCCAAGTCCACAATCTACCATCACCGTTGATGAATGCAGTAAATGAAGCTCCTCCGCCAATAACTGCTGTACTCAATGTAGAGCCAGTAATACCTAATTGACCTAACATGTTACTGCCCCAACCCCATATAGTATAATCACTACGTAATGCTACTGAGTGGCTATCACCTGCAGATACTGCAATCCAACTGCTAGTTGAAATTTGTACCGGCGAGCTAGTATAGATTAATCCTGATATAACTTGTACCGGGCTACTTTTAGCTACCGTAGTACCGTCACCCAATTCACCGTCAGTATTATAACCCCAAGCCCACAATGTACCATCACTACGTTGTACTACAACATGTGATGCACCTGTCATAACTTGAGTATAAGAACTGGCGCTAATTTGTACAGGAGAAGACATGCTGTTGGTAGTGTTTAATCCCAGTTGGCCATATCCATTCAAGCCCCAACCCCATAGTGTACCATCACTACGAATAGCAACTGAGAATGAACTACCTGAGTAAACTGAATTCCAACTACTTCCTACACCAATCTGTACAGGTGAACTACGTGGTGTATTAGTATTATCACCTAACTGACCATTATTTTGATATCCCCAACCCCATAGTTGACCAACTGTATTGATAGCAAATACAGTATAATCTTGTGTTGATATCTGTGTCCAACTTCCTGATGGAATTTGTACTGGGCTACTTCTGTTAATTACAGAACCGTCACCTAATTCACCGTCAGGGTTATAACCCCATGTAAATAATAATCCATCACTACGTAATGCAACAGTATGTGATTTACCTGATACCAATTGTTTCCATGATGTGTTATACAATGATGTAAATGGTGTACGTGTTGATGTTGTTAATGTATGATTTTGTATTAATGTTAATGCATTACTACTATTATCAATAAATGTATTGTTCTGTGCAGTCAATAATACAACTGAACCTGTAATACTTCCAGCAACACCTGCACCAGTATTAACAATAGTTGTCGGTGATGTGATAGGTGTAATGTTTACATTAAAGTTAGCAGTATACAATGCTTGATTATCAATAACACGAATATTCGTCAAGAATCCGCTATATGGGTGATCAACAGTCCATGCAGAACTGTCAATACCAATAACCATTTGGTTAGTATTAGTCATCAAAGCACCGCTATTAATAGTACCACTAGCAACACTTATACCATTGAAATATATATTGACTGCAGTTCCATTACGTACTACTGCAACATGATACCATATGTATGTTTGCATTGATATTGTTGATGTTAATGCGCTTGGTGTAAATGTTGTTCCAGTTGTTGACATTGAAACAATAATTTGTCCACTTGTATTAACATATATCACGAATGGTGCATAAGCACTTTCGTTTGCACGTTTACCAAATAATCCCATTTGATATGTAAATGCAGGAGTAAACATCCACCATTCAAATGTGAAATTAAATGTACCTGTTGTACCGATATTCAATACGCTAGTTTGATTAATACTTAGATAATCATAATTGTAATTTGTTGCTACATTGCTACCACCTGTAGCAAAGTTATATTGTTGACTATAACCCAATGAGTTACTTGGCAATCCAGATAATAATGGTCCGCCTGCATTAGGATTATTGTTATAGAATGTTGGATAATATGGATAAGCAAATGGGCTATATGCATATGTACCATATGTAACACCAAACATACTTATGACAAAGCTATTACCGCTATTGTCGTATGGAGTAAAGTTTTGACATGTTAATAATGCAACTGTTCCTGTAATGCTTGATGCAACACCTGTACCACTAGTACCAACTGTGTTATTGGTGAGTGCACTAGTAGGTACTGTAAATGTAGCAGTATATAATGCTTGACCTTTAATGACTCTTAGATTACTAATATATCCAGGGAAGAATTGCGATGCAGCTTGTGTTGCACCGATGCCCATTGCACCCTGTACATAGCTAGTTGGATCATTTACATTCAATCCAATTTGACCACCATTAACAAATATTCTAGTTATACCACTTTGTCTTGTAATTGCTACGTGATACCAAGTATATGTATTGAATACATAAGGTTGAGTGCAACCTTGTGATCCGTTAACTGCTGCAGTACCATATGGATTAACAACGATAGCAGTTAATGCAGTAATACTAAAGACCGGGGTATTTGCTACACCGCCACCAAAGAATGTCATAGTAGCACTACTTGATGTTGGGAATAACCAAGCTTCAACTGTGTAATCACCTGTACCAAATAAGAATACAGTGTTTGTAGGTACTGTTAAATAACCTGTACTACCATTGAAGTACGTGCTATATTGATTTGCAACGTTAGGTGCACTTGGATATAATTGTGCGCTAATCATAACTGGGCTACTCTTAGATACAGTAGTGTTATCACCTAATTCACCGTATGTATTAGCACCCCATACAAATACTGCATTGTCATTACGAATAGCTGATGACCAACTTACCCCTGCATATACTTGATTCCAACTACCAGTATGTAATTGTACTGGACTACTACGTGATGTCGTTGTGGTGTCACCTAACTGCCCTGCATTATTATAACCCCAAACCCATAGACTCTTGTCACTAGGTTTAATTGCCAATACGTGATAATCGCCTGCACTAAGTTGTGACCAACTATTACCATATGTTGATAATTGAGGAGTAGATATACTACCAGCTGCATTGATAAATCCTAAGTTACCCCATAAACCATAACCCCATACCCACAATGCATTTGAAGCAGTAAGTGCTACATTGAAATAACCAGAGCTACCATATGTTGGTTGCGCAAATGTCAATGCAGGTTGTGTTGTTGTGTTAGCCAATTGACCTACACCATTATAACCCCAACCCCATAATGTACCATCTGTTCTTATTGCTAATGTATGTGACAATCCAGCACCAATAACTGACCAACTGCTTGTGTTAGACAATCTATTTGGTTGTAATTTTGGATAAGCAGTATATACTTGAGTAGGTGATATAGTAACTGATTGGTATAAGAAGTTTTGATTATAAATATTACCATTACCTAATTGACCATACCAGTTATATCCCCAACCCCAAATTGTATTATCATTACGTATAGTGAGTGCATTGTTAATACCTGCACCAATTGAAGTATAAGAACTGTAACCAGTGTAGTTGTTAACATTTAAGAAGACAGGAGGAACAATATAGTTATTTGTAAGAACATTATTGTTATTAGTAATAGGTGTTTGATTGTAACTTAAATCAACAATACCACCTGTTTGTAATGTCAATAACTGTGTTTGACCATATGTTAATGCAGATATGTTTGTACCGCTACTTTGAATAGCAGTCAATTGATTTGAAGGTAATGTAAATGTTCCAGTGTAAACTGCAACACCCTTAACAATTCTTAAATTACTAATAAAACCAGGGAACCAGTATTGTGCACTTGCTATATTAGTTGAACCAATATACATTGTTGTTGTATCAGTCCAAGTTGTTATAGTAGCAGTTCCAATTGAAGTTCCATTGACATACATTGTCATTGTAGTTCCACTTGTAGTAATAGCAATATGATACCATGTACTCAATGAGAATGTAAATGCTTTAGATACTGTGTTTGTTGCAGTACCTGATGTTTTAGATATAAATTGCAATGCAGTATAACTACTAGCGGTACCTGTAACATCAACCTCATAACCACTGGTGCTACCTGCATAAGTGTTTAAAATATTAACCCAATAGTTTGAACCATATACAGGTGTATATGAAGTCAAATATATCCATGCTTCTATTGTAAATGTTTGACCTGACAATTGTAAACTAGTTCCACTTGTCATACTTAGATAGTTAGTAGAACCATTAAATTGACCACTGTAGTAATTATTATTGAATGGATTAAACGAACTTATCTGTGGATTCTTAGTTAATGTCAATGGATTATTGTATATACTATTATCTACAAATGTGTTTGATTGACATGTTAACAATGTCACTTGACCTGTAATTGCAGTTGCAACGTTTGTGCCACCTGTTCCAACAGTATTACGTGTCAATGTCTGTGTTGGAGGATTAAAATATTGTGTACCTGCAGTTACACTTGTAGGTGTATACAATGCTTGACCCAATACAATACGTAGATTACTAATATACCCATTGAATGTTCCGTCCGCATAAGGATCTGCACCAATACGTATCCAACCAATATTAGGAAATGTGTAATTTACAGTTTGTGTACCTAATGCAACACCATTACTATATAATATTGTTGAACTAGCACTAGAACGAACCAATGCAAGATGAGTCCATTGATTAATACCCATAACACCATATCCGGCGTAAATATCAGATCCGCTATTTGGTACTAAAAATCCTAGTCCAGCAGAATTAATATTTTGACCAATACGAATTTCCGCACCAATCGAACCAGCAGTACCAATACTAACCATTGGTATCCATGCTGCAGTTGGTAAGTTAACAGGGAACGCCCAGAATTCAATTGTGAAATTATTAGAACCAAAATTACTTGCAAATGGTGCTATTAAACTTACACCAAAATAATCCATATTGTTAGTAGTAGGTAATAATGAACTACCAAACAATACACTATAATTTCCTGTATTAGTTAATGTTGCATTACCTACTTGTACAGGACTACTTCTACTATAAATTGTATCATCATTGATCATTCCGTATGTATTGCTACCCCATACGAATAATCCACCATCACTACGCAATGCAACAGTATTACTGTATGTTGCATTTACTTGAGTCCAACTACTAGAACCAATTTGCACTGGGCTACTACGATTGATTATTGTACTATCACCCAATTGTCCGTAGCCATTGTATCCCCAACCCCATAATAAGTTATTACTATCAATACCTACATTGAACTGATTACCTGCACTAACTTGAGTCCAACTCTTAGTTGAAATTTGTACTGGTGACAATATTGTTTGATTTACATTTGTGCCTTGACCAACACCTAGTTGAATCATTGTACTACGATTGAAGTTTGTTATTTCACCTAGCTGTCCTACGTTGTTGTATCCCCAACCCCATAATGTACCATCACTACGTATACCCATTGTCATACTACTACCTGCATTTACAGTAGTCCATGAACTTTGACCAACTGTTACGTAAGAACTGAATGGGCTTAGTAGTGTTGTTCTTGCAGGATTGCCACCTAAGAATATTTGATGACCATATGTACTATTATCAACAATAGTACTATTTTGACATGTTAATAATGTAGTTTGTCCAGTTAGAATTGCACTAATATTTGTACCGCTACTTTGAATAGCTGTTAGTGGGCTTGTTGGTACAGTAAATGTACCTGTATAAACTGCAACACCGTTTACCAAACGTACATTAGAATAATAGAAATTACCCATGTATACATTTGAGCCTGCACCGCTTGCAATTGCTAAGGGACCAGACGCAGGGATAGTGTTGTTACCTAATTGCCCACCCATATATGGATAATAGCCAATATAGAACCCATTATTCAAACCTTGTTCTAGTGATCCAGCTACTGTTACAGTACCTGCGCTTGTACCATTTACAAATAATGTAATTGTTGTATTGTTACGTACTACCGCAACGTGCGTCCATGCATTGACTGTTGGGGCAGTAGATGTAGTTATAGAATAAGTCCAAGAACCAGATGAGTTAACACCTGATTGTGTAGTAGTACCTGTGCCTTGGAATCCAAATACAAAATAATTATTTGTGTTTAATGCAAGAGTCCAACCATTGTTGTCATATTGACCAATGTTGCTCATTAGATTTATATTGTAAGCAGATAGTATTGGGAAGAAAATCCAAGATTCAATTGTAAAGTTATTAAATCCAAAGTTTGCGGGCACTGCGGTTGTACCTAAGTAACCCCAATTCAAACTTGTGCTATATGCATTTGTATTTGACAATGTATTTTGTGCACTAGTAACTTGTACTGGACTGCTACGATTAGCTTGTGTACCGTCACCTAATTGTGCAGTTGTATTCATACCCCATGCTAATAATGAATTTGCAGTTGAGTATGCAATAGTATGATATTGTCCAGCACTAATAAATGTTGCTGACAATCCTACACCAGAAGCATATGTTACACCTGTAAATGAACTTGGGAAAGCATATGATTCAAGAGTTCCAACAAATCCTGATACCAATACCCAACCAATATTATCACTAGTTAACTGTGTTATTATTGCAGTATCAAATGTTAACAAGTTAACACCACTTGCAATAGCTGCGCTAGGATTACCATTTGCATTTGCAGTTTGTGTAGTTGCTAAAGGTGAAGTGGGAACTGTAAAGTTTGCAGTATACACTGCAGTACCTTGAGTATATCTAAAGTTACTTATGTAGCCTGTGTATGTTGCTGGACTAAATGATGCTTGGTTAGTAGTATTAACACCAAACCACATACCATTGGGGCTAGCTAAATCATAACGTGCGCTTAACGGCTGAGCTGCGCCGGCTACAGTAACCGGAGTTCCACCTACGCCATTTAAATATACTGTAGTAAGATTAGCAGCAGTACGAACCAATGCAATATGATACCAAGTGTTTGCACTTAGTGTAACTGAGCTAGGATAACTTAATGCATAACTTGTTGAAGTTGTATTACTTCCACCACTGATATAGATAGTTGCACCAGTATATCCTATAGTCACAACAGCTTCTGAAGGATAAGCTTGTTTGTATGTTCCCCAGTTAAAGAAATATGTATTATTATTTGCAACAGTAGGATATACCCACATTTCAATTGTAAATGCTTGACCTGCTGTAAAGTTTAATGCACTTGTATTGCTAATTGGGAAACCACCGTAGCCTGCAGTAAACAAATAACTATGTGCACTTTGATTTGATAACAAACCACCGGCAACTGCGGTTGGTGAAGAGCGATTGACAATATCATTACTTGCCAATTGTCCATAATTATTATATCCCCATGCATATACTGTGCTAATGTTAGATGCAATTGCTACACTATGGCTTCCACCTGCTGCAACTTGAGTCCAACTACTTGCACCTAATAATGTTACCCCAGAGAATGGAGTAGCATATACTGCTACAGGTGAGCTTGTTGAAGTTATTGTAAGATTGTTTACACTATTATCTCTGAATACACTATTTTGAGCAGTTAATAATGCTGTACCAAATTGACCATTCAATGGACCTGGTGACAAATTAGTTACTGTACCTACATTCGTAATAGTAAATGCATTAACACTACTGTCAATAATAGTTGATGCTTGTCCAACTAGTAATATAGTTCCTGAACCAAATGGTCCTATAGTAGAAACTGTTGCACCATTGTTTGTAATAGTAAGTGCATTTATACTATTATCAATAATCGTACTAGACTGACCTGTTAACAATACTGTACCACCTGTAATTGCAGCGATATTAGTACCAGCATTTTGTGTTATTGCTAATGGACTTGTCGGGACTACATAAGTACCTGTGTATATTATATTACCATTGTTAATTCTTATATTACTAATATATCCTGCAAAGAATGATGTATTATTGTATGTTTGTCTACCAATACTGCTAGGTAAATTGATACCAACTGAAATATTAATAGATCCACTTGCACCTGTACCTGTACCATTTACATACATATACATCGTATTACTACTGCTACTTCTACCAACAGTAACATGATTCCAAGTATTTACATATACAGTACCTGATGTAATAGCATTTGTGATTGTAGTTGTACTAGTAGCAAATGCAAAAATAAGAGTTCCACCAGTATTGATATATAATTGCCATTCACCAACTGTATATGATCCGCTAGGTCCTGATACAAAGTTGTCAATGATAACTGGTGAATTAGCGAATGTTGTAGGATATACCCAACATTCAATATTGAATGGATTAGTTCCAAATACAAATGCACTACCTGGAACTGTCAAGTACGCTGAAGTACCATTAAACAATATACTATTGCCATTTGTAGGTGTTACACCTGTTATAGCTCCAATGTTCGTAGTGGCACTTTGCGTAGTTGTTAATGCGTTGCTAGGTACAGTAAAGTTAACTGAGTAAATACCAGTACCAGAAACTACACGAGCATTTGAAATATATCCTGAGAAAAATTCAGTACCAGATGTTGTGGCACCTACTGCGTATGTTGCAGCTTGAATACTAGTTGAATATGTTGCGGTTCCATTTTGTTGTATTCCATTTAAGAATACTCTTATAATACCACTAATTCTAGTAACGGCTGCGTGAACCCATACATTATTGGGTGTTGTTACATTGGTAGATAATACTGTTGCACTATTTGAATAGAATTCAAGAACACCGGATCTAAAACCCATACTAACCTTACCTGCAACTGTATCCGTACTTCTATTTGTTATGACATTACCAAATGTAGGTTGTGCAGTTTGATATACCCAAGCTTCCATTGTAAAATCTGCAGTACCAATAGCTTGAATAGGAACAAAAGTAGTTGGTGTAGTTATGTATTGATTACTACCATTAAACGTCAAATAATAGTTATTAGTAGGTGCATTGTATGTTATTGCATTAATGTTAGTTCCACTAGTTTGTGTAGTAGTCAATGGTGATGTAGGTGGTGTGAATGTACCAGTATAAACACCATAACCAATAACATATCTAACATTGGTTATGTAACCATTGAAATAACTAATAGGTCCATTAAGATCACCTATACCAAAATACGTACCACCATAGAAATAAGTATCAGGATATATGATTACAGAAACACCATTGATGTATAAATTTATTACATTTGCATTTCTTACTAAGGCTACATGATACCATTGATTGATATTAAAATTAGATGTAGATGTGTATATTGTACCGTTGGCGTATATTTGCCAATTATTATAGAATGTAGATACTGCAAGAGTTGTCAATGCAGTTCCATAACCGCCTGAACCACCATAAACAGTATATGTCTGACTTGATACAGTTGCAGTGGCATAATTGTTCATATATACAGTAGCAGTACTTGGATTAAATCCAGTTATGATAGTACCTGCAGGTATATATGTTCCTGTAATTGATGCACCCACTGTTATATAATATGCACTTTGTGATACACCAGTAAGATAATTCACATTTACTGTTGCATTAGCTGTAAATGTTATAATGGTAGTGCCAAATAAACCTTGACTAGAGTTTTGGAATATACCCATTATACCATTATTGGTTATAGGATATACCCATGCTTCAATTGTAAAATTACCACTACCAAGAGTTAATATATTATTACTACCACTTACTGCTACAGTTTGACTTAATGCACTATTAAAGAAAATACTGTATGCTGAGTAGTTTGAAATTCCTGTAGCACCGATTGGTATTGGATAACTACGATTAGTAGTAGTGCCGTCACCTAGTTGACCTTGAGCATTATATCCCCAAGTCCATAATGTGTTATTAGAATCTATTGCAAGTGTATGACTTCCACCTGCACTAACTTGTGACCAACTATTTGATAAAGCAAATACTTGTATAGGACTAAAATTACTATATGTATTTGATTGACCTAATTGTCCTACATTGTTATTACCCCAACTCCATAGTGTACCATCACTACGTATAGCAGCACTATGGTAATCACCGGCAGCTACTTGACTCCAGCTGTAACCTACACCAATTTGAACTGGACTACTGTATTGACCTACACTTACTTGTACAGGTGAACTACGAGATGTAACAGTACCGTCACCTAATTGACCGTAACCATTGTAACCCCATAGATACATTATACCATTAGCATCAAGTTGTACTGATTGTGATGTACCTATTGTATTAACTTTAAAACCAGCCCATGATGTTGATGCACCTATTTGTACAGGACTGCTACGTGAAATTAAATTGCCTATACCTAATTGACCATAATTATTAAAGCCCCATGTCCACAATGTACCATCTGCACGAACAGCCATTGTATGACTATCACCGGCTGTTACACTTAACCAAGAAAGATTTGTATAGAATGGTTGTGGATAAGTTACCATTGCAGCTGATCCACTAGGTATCAATTGATATGTATTAGTACTGTTATCTAGTAATGTACTATTTTGTAATGTTAATAGTATTGTTCCACTGACTGCTAGTAAAGGAGCAGTAGGAACAGTAAAGTTACTTTGATAAACAGAAGTATCTAAATTGCCTTGTTCCCAACGCAAGTTACTAATATAACCTTTAAAATAAGTATAACTACCGAAAGCAGTATGACCAATATACAATTGAGTTGTTGAAGTATATGTACTCCATACGGTACCAATTGGGAATGTATTTTGCGGTGATTGTGCAACTAAATTACCATTAATGAATAAACTCAATATTGAACCCGACCATGTTGCAGCAAGATGTGTCCATGTACTTAACGGTATTGTACTGTTTGTTGTTGAACTTATAATTCCAAACCAAGTAGTTCCATTATAATATCCTATCCATACATATTGCCCTGTATCAACTGTTCCAATTGCACTACCAAATCCAAATGTGATTGGGATTTGACCAGGATTATTAGTACTTACAATTGCACCACCGTTATATGCAGTTGGATATATCCAAGCTTCAATAGTAAATGGAGTTGTTGAAGTAGCAAACTGCCCCAACACACTACTATTAATAGTTACATAATCAGTTGAACCGTTTAATGCTAAACTATATGCATTAGCTTGAATAACAGGATTCAATACACCAGTACCAATTTGTACAGGGCTACTACGTGAAATAGTATCATTTGTTCCTAGTTCGCCATCATTGTTATAACCCCATGACCACAATGTACCGTCAATGCGCAAACCTACTGCAAAAAGTGTTCCACATGCAATTTGTGTCCAGCTAAAACCTACACCTACTTGTACAGGTGAGCTATATGAATTTGTATTATTTTGTCCTAATTGACCATATCCATTATATCCCCAACCCCATAGTGTACCATCAGTACGAATTGCCATTGCATATGACCAGCCACCGTATACATTTTTATATTTTGCAGGACCTTGAATTACTGGTTGAGCAGCGTTTCTGTTCTGCGTATTACCTGTACCTAATTCACCTGAAGTATTAGTACCCCATACAAACAAATAACCATTGTTATCTATTGCATATGCAGATGCACTTACAACTGCAGCGCTTGATCCTGCAACTGTTGATGCTACTTGAACCCAATTGCTTGCGTTACCTATTTGTATTGGATTATTTGATGATATGCCAATTTGATTTCCCCAACCCCATAGTGTACCGTCTGTACGAATTGCCATTGTACCGTAATAAGTTGTTGCAACACTTGTCCAACTATAATTACCAACTACTTGTTTTGGACTATAATATGTAGTTGTATCATTTGTTCCCAATTGACCATATCCATTATATCCCCAAGCCCATAATGTATAATCACTACGTAAACCTACAGTAAAATACCAACCAACTGAAACTTGAATCCAAGATTCTAATTTTCCAGCAACAAGATAACCACTGTTGTTGTTTAATCCCCAACCCCACATTGTATTATCACTGCGAATAGCAAGTGTATGACTTCCACCTACTGCAACATTTTTCCAAGATAGATTACCAACTTGTACCGGACTACTGCGGTTAGTTGTTGATATATCACCGACTTGACCATAACTATTATTACCCCAACCAAATAGTCTACCGTCACTACGAATAGCCATTGAATGACTACCTGAGTTTTTATTAACCGCTATTTGTGTCCAAGAGAATGTTGTGTTTGGTTGTGCTAGTTGACCAAATGTATTATCACCCCATCCATATAATACTTTAAAATAATTCAATGCTACTACGTGATTTGCACCAGCACTAACTTGACTCCAGCTACTATTACCGATAAGACCAATCTGTACAGGTGAGCTACGTGAGTAATTTGTCATTGACAAATCACCTAGTTGACCATTGGTGTTAAGGCCCCATGTAAATAATAAACCATCACTACGAATAGCAACTGTATAGCTTGGGCCTGTACTTACTGTTAACCAACTACTAGTGCCTATTTGTACTTGTGAACTACGTGATATAATATCTGTTGTTCCCAATTGACCCCATGAATTATTGCCCCACATCCACAATGTACCGTCACCGCGTATGGCAGCAGAATGATCCCATCCTACTGCAATTTGAGAGAATGATGATAAACTGATTTGTACAGGTGAACTACGACTTATGTTTGTATTGTCACCCAATTGTCCCCAGTTGTTTAATCCCCATACAAATAATGCACCATCACTACGAATAGCAAGTGTGTGATTACCTGTTGCAATTTTTGACCATGAGTATTGTACTAATCCACCTAACTCACTAAATGAGTTATCACCCCATGCCCATAAGCTACCATCACTACGTATAGCAGTTGTGTGACTTGAAGCGGGAGCAACTTGAACCCAACTGTTTGCAAAAATACCATTACCAACAATTGTGGGAGAACCTGAACTTGTAATACTATTATTACCTAACTGTCCGTAATCATTTCTACCCCATGCCCACAATGTGCCGTCTGATCTAACACCAAATGTATTGTTTGCACCAGTAAACTGATTTAAGAAAAACTCATTGTAGGTTCCAAATGAGTACGTTACAAATTGTAAGGGTGATGGATTAGAAAGGCCCGGACCTTGACCGTAATTGTTAGCACCAGCATAAAAAATTCTATTGTCAGGTCTTATCAATACAGTATGATCTTGTCCTGCAGTAACACTTGTCCATGAGTAGTTAACCTGAGTAGCAGCATTTGCCAATGCATTTGATTGATAACCCCAACCAAATAAATTACCTGTTTTAGTTACACCAAATGTAATTGGATTAGTACCACTGGTCAATAAATTAGCACCAATTGAATTCCATTTATAAGCACCAATTTGAATTGGACTATTATAACTTGTTGCATTATTAATACCTAATTGATACGAAGTATTCAATCCCCAACCAAATAATACATTATCTACACGTATTGCATATGTTGCAAACTGTTGTGCATATACCTGTGTCCAACTACTATTACCTACAATTGTAGGTGCGCTACGAGATGTAGTATCACCCAAACCTAATTGTCCGTTAGTGTTTAATCCCCATGCAAATAATTTACCGTCATAACGAATAGCAAAACTAGTTTCTTGTCCTGCATTTACTGATGTCCAGCTTTGTGAACTAACTTGTACAGGACTACTTCTATTTGTAGTAGAACCGTCCCCTACCTCACCGCTAGCATTATATCCAGTTGCCCACAAATATCCTGTACTATCAATCATTATTGTATGATAGATACTTGTTGCTATTTTACTCCATGAATTACCAATACCAATTTGTGTGGGAGCTGATCTAGGTAATGTATCGTATGTTCCTAATTGACCGTAATCATTACGACCCCATGTCCACATTGTACCATCATTACGCACACCGGCTGAACTAGCCCATGTACCATCACCGTATGCACTAATACTTACCCAACTTTGGCTTCCTAATTGTACTGGACTACTACGTGTAGCTAGGTCACCTAAACCTAATTGACCGTAATTGTTTTGGCCCCATACAAACAACGCACCATCAGTACGCAATGCCAATATATGAGTTCCACCGTTAATTATTTGAGTCCAGCTGTTATTAGGACCAGTGTATGAACCAAATCCTAATTCACCGTATGTGTTATCACCCCATGTTTGTAATTGCTTATTGGTATTAAGTGCCATAGAGAAATTCAATCCTGCACTTATTTGTGTATAACTATTACCAATGCCTACTTGTACTGGACTACTTCTACTGATAAAAGTACCGTCACCAATTTGACCTGCATTATTTTGTCCCCAGGCCCATAGTGTACTATCACTACGTATTGCCAACACATGGCTTTGTCCTGCACTAATTGCACTCCATGAACTAGTACCCACTTGTATAGGACTTAATACTGAATTACCAGTACCAACTTGTGTTGGACTGCTACGATTAATAGTATCACTTTGACCCAACTGACCATAGTTATTGTAACCCCATATATACATTGAGTTACCTGCAACACCAGCCATATAACTATAACCTGCACTAACTTGACTCCAGCTTAATAGTCCAAGTTGTACTGGATTACTACTATTAACTGTTGAATTGTTACCTATTTGTCCATAGTTGTTTTGACCCCAAGTCCACAAACTACCATCACTACGTATTGCGATAGTAGTATCAAATCCAGCACTAACGCTATTCCAACTAAAGTTAGTAACTATAACTGGACTAGATAAAGTTACAGTTGCGTTATTACCTAATTGTCCTACGTTATTAGTGCCCCAAGCGTACAATAATCCATTTCCATCAAGAGCCATTGCATGGGAAACACCCATGGAAATTTTGCTCCATATATTTGATCCTATTTGTATTGGACTACTACGTGATTGTAAATCACCTGTACCTAATTGTGAGTAACTGTTATATCCCACAGTCCACAATGATTTATCATATCCCAAGAACATCGCTTGAATATTGTTTGCACTAACTGCTGTCCAAAGACCAGGTCCAGCAGTAACCAATACAGGACTACTACAACTTATAGTATTAAACTGACCTAATTGTCCATAGTTGTTCAATCCCCAACTATATAATTGATATAAGTTGTTAATTGCATAAGAAGATTCTCCCGTATCAGGTGTTTTTGCAATGTATATCCAGCTAGTACCTTGATTGATACCAATTTGTGTAGGGCTGGATCTGTTAGAAGTAGTATAATCCCCTACTTCCCCGTTACCATTATAACCCCAACCCCACAATGTGCCATTATTTTTAATTGCAAGTACGCTATTGGTACCTGCTGCCACATCAGTCCAAAGATCATTGTTTGTACCAATTTGTACTGGACTACTTCTTGAAATCAACGCATCATTTAGACCCAATTCACCGTATGAGTTATCACCCCAGGCCCATAGTGTACCATCATTACGAATAGCATATGTTGCATTTTGACCAACTGATATTTTTCTCCAATAGTTACCTGCAACGTAACCATTGTTACCTAATTGACCTAAGCTACCATTACCCCATGCATATAGTAATCCATTGCTGGCAATACCCAATGAATAATTTAATCCTGCCGCTACTCTACTCCAAGTATTGGTACCTATTTGTATAGGACTAGAATATGATATTAATGTATTATTACCAAGTTGACCATATGTGTTTTGACCCCATGCATATAGTCTACCGTCACTACGAATAGCTAGTACATGACTGGTGCCTACGCTAAGTTGTTTCCAACTACCAGGTAATAATTTAGGTGTCGATGCTATATTAGTAGAATACGCCTGAACCTGTACTGGGCTGGATCTATTAGTGTTTAGACTCATGTACCATCTCCCAGTTGTCCGTTGCTGTTGTTTCCAAATGTAATTGAGATACCATCACTTCTTGTCATTGTTGTATGATTAGACCCAGCACTAATATTAATAAAACTAGATGTACTAATCTGCACGGGGCTACTTCTATTTATCACAGTTGTGTCCCCGACTTCACCAAATCTATTGTATCCCCAAGCAAAAACACCATTAGAGGTTGTTCCTACTGTGTGTGCACCACCTGCACTTACATTTATCCAACTACTTGTTCCAACTTGAACTGGGCTAGATGAATAGAATCCTGCTTGACTTACGCCTGCAGCTACCAATGTTGGTACAGATGGATTTACTGTTGTAATTGCCACCTGAACCGCAAAACTACGTGGATTTGTTGAGTTATCACCAACTGCTCCATATGTATTTTGACCCCATCCAAACAATGTCGGGGGTATTCCGCCTGAACCTACACCAAATGCAGTAGCATGTTGTCCACCGGCTGCAACTTGTGTATATGAATTTGTACCTTGGAATACTGGACTACTACGTGGGGTAGTATCAACTGTGCCTAATTGATAAAAACTATTATTTCCCCAAGTATATAATTTGTTTGTTGTTATAGCAAGTGTAAAGCCTTGACCTGCAGCAACCTGACTCCAACTACTTAATCCAATTTGTGTAGGTTGTACATATGCACCGCCACTGTAAGGTGGTGTATAAGATGAAGCATTGCTAGCTATACCAATTTGTATTGGGTTGCTGTTGCTAGCAGTACCACCATTACCAGCAGTACCATAACCATTATAACCCCAAACCCATACTAGGTTATTAGGATCAACTGCAAGTGTATTTAAATATCCTACACTAATTTGAGTCCAACTACTTAAACCAATCTGTACAGGACTGCTTCTTAGAGTAACTGTATTATCACCCAACTCACCGTTAGTATTATTGCCCCATGCCCATAATGTGCTATTTGATAATAATCCTACTGCATGACTTTGTCCTGCACTAATTTGTGACCAACTAGCACCGGTTCTTGATCCAGTGAATGGTGTGTTTATTGAACTATTGTGATATGTACCATAAACCACTATTGAGTTATTATACGCACTATTATCTACAATAAGATTTTGTATTGTGTTTTGTGCATATCCAGGAGTTGTATTTTGATTTGTTGCATACACGAATGGTTGAACTGTATTTTGAAGTGTTAGTAACACAACGGTACCAGTCAAACTACCTGCAGCTCCTGATCCAGTTGCACCAACTGTGCTTGTTGTCAACGAAGAAGTGCTTGGAGTAAATGCACCTGAATACAATCCTTGACCTTTAACAATTCTAAAGTTACTCATGTTACCATTGAAGTTACCTGAGTTAATAGGATTGTTGCTGGTAGCTATTGTAAACCAAGGACCCACAATATAATTGTTAATATCAGTATAGTTAGCACCAGCCTGTGTACCATTGATATACATGCGTGTTATACCAGTAACTCTTGATATAGCAACATGATACCAAGTTAATGCACTTAACGTTGAACCTGTTATTTGATTTGCAGAGTTTACATAATAATATATTACACCAGAACTAGTATATATGTAGGGATATATACCATTATTATTATTAAGTCTCATATCAAGTATTTGATATGATGCACTTGCAGCATTTAAATATACCCATCCTTCAATAGTGAAATCACCTGTACCTAATGTGAAATTAGTAAGATTGTTTGGATAAACTATTACATAGTCTGTTCCATTAACTGCTAAACTGTAAGCATTACTATTAGTTAATACTAAGTTGTTTGATACTTGTACTGGGCTACTACGTGTGACTACTGTTCCGTCACCAATTTGACCTTGAGCATTTACGCCCCATGCCCATAAGCTAGAATCACTACCCCTGATAGCATATGCAAAATTCAATCCTGCTGATACTTGATTCCAGCTAGTACCTGTAGCATTTGCAATTAATGTAGGACTTGTAATAGGACTTGTAATGTTGTTTTGACCTAACTGTCCACTAGCATTTAATCCCCAACCAACTATAGCACCACCGACACGTTTACCTATAACAAAACTGTTACCTACAGATAAACTTGCATATGTATTGCTACTATCAATTTGAACAGGGCTACTTGCATTAGCAACACCACCACTTGACAATAAGTTTGCAGCTCCGTTACCCCAGCCCCATAATGTACCATCAGTACGAATCGCATAACTTACAAATGCTTGATATCCCACAAACACTTGACTCCAGTAATTGTTATTACCGATTTGTACAGGTGAGCTATATGCAACAACGTTATTTTGTCCCAATTGACCATATGTGTTATCACCCCATGCCCATAGTGTACCGTCATTACGAATAGCCAATGAATGTGTATTTGCATTTACTACACTTGTCCATCTATATGGGCCTATACCGTTTAACTGAGAAGCTACTAATGTTGGACTATTATTCCATGCACCAACTTGTAGTGGGCTATAACTGACACTAGTATTGAACACACCTAACTGACCATTTGTGTTGTATCCCCATGTCATCAAACCACCATCAGGTCTTACAATTGAAGTAGTGTTGTAACCTGCATTGATGAAAGATGCTCTTATTGGTACACCAATTTCACCAAATGAATTGTCACCCCAGGCAAATAATGCACCATCACTACGAATAGCAGCACTATGATAATAACCAGCACTTATATTTGTCCATGAACTAGTACCTATTTGTACAGGTGAAACAATATTTGTTTCAAAGTTTGAACCTATAACAACAGGACTTGATTTCTGAGTAGTTGTGTTATCACCTAACTGACCATAACTATCATAACCAGTTGCAAACATTAGACCTAAGTTATTAATCCAATATGAGTTTAATCCAGCACTTACACTTGTCCATGAATAGTTACTGCTACCTGTTATATTAGTAGTTACTAATGCAGGGCTAGATGTGTTTGAAACTGATGTCGTATTATTACCAAACTGACCGTTTCCATTATAACCCCATTGATACATTGCACCGGTAGTTGTAACACCGATGATGTTTGGTGATATACCTAAACTTACAGAAATCATTGACCAACTGTTGGTTGTGATTTGTACAGGTGAACTACGTGCTGCAGTATCATTTGTACCTAGTTGTCCTAAATTGTTATAACCCCAAGCCCATAATGTGTAATCTGATCGTATTGCATATGCTGATGCATATCCAGCATATATAGCTACCCAACTACTTGTTCCAATTTGCTTAGGAACAAATCTCTTAAGTACTGTACCATCGCCGACTTCACCGTCAGTATTATAACCCCATGCAAACAATGCACCATCGCTACGAATAGCATATGTATTATATTGATTAGATGCAACCTGTGTCCATGACATAGGTGATGAATATGCACTGTATGGAGTGATATTACCAACAAATGCCGACCCTACCACAGTTATAGTTGCCGCGTTACTACTATTATCAACAATAGTAGTATTCTGACATGTTAATAATTGTGTACCTGAACTAATAGCATTGATATTAGTTGTACCAGCACTTTGTGTTGCAGCTAATGGTCCTGTTGGAGTAAAGTTACCAGTATAAACTGCCGTTGTTGTATTGTATCTTAAGTTACTGATATAACCAGGGAATGATGTAGAACCTACAACAAAACCTACCAAAATACCTGCTTGTGTGAATGCTATGTTATTTTGTGTAGCATTTGTTGTACTATATGATGTCGTAGTAGTTGCAGCCAATGTAGCTCCAGCCACTGCAGAAATACCTAATGCAACTCCATTTAAATATATGCTTACTAAACCACTATTTCTAACTGCTGCCACATGATACCATGTGTTGATTGCAAATGCCGGGCAATATGCAGTTATAGTATATGTAGATACACCACCCTGTGCAACTGTTAGACCACTGTAGCTTGCAGTTCCTAAATAACCAAATGTCAATCCACCTGCAACAGTTGTACTATTTGTTGTTTGGAAGATTCCATAGTTAGTGTTAAAGTTGAATTGTGTAAAATATATCCAACATTCAATAGTATAATTCGTTGTAGTAGTTAATGCATAATTTGCATTGCTTGCTAATGACAAATAATCAGTATTGGTACCATTAAAATATACTGCATACGCACTTGCATTTCCAGTTACATAGTTTGCAACAACTTGAGTTGGACTATAACGAGTAATTAGAGAACCATCACCAATTTGTCCATTGTTATTATATCCCCAAGTAAACAATGCACCATCTGCACGAACTGCAGCAGAATTATAGTCAGAAGTATCAACAAATGTCCAACTACTTGATCCAACTTGTGTAGGACTTGAACGTGGATAAGTATCACCTGTACCCAATTGTCCGTAGCTGTTTGGACCCCATGACCATAATGTACCATCCCCTCTTAGACCAAGCATAGAGTTAGAAGCTGTTATCATTGTCCATGAATAACTACCTAACTGAGTTGGACTACTACGAGGTATATTATCATTTTGTCCTAATTCACCATTTAAATTGTATCCCCATGTGTACAATCTACCACCGGTCTTGATCGCCGCGACAGGTAATGTTGCAAATGTTTGGTTACCTTTTGAGAATATTCTTCTCCAACCTGCATTTTGCTGTACAGCAACTTGACCATATATATTGTTACCCCATCCATACAACTTGTTATTAGAAGTCAATGCCAATGAATGACTTGCACCTGCACTTACTTGACTCCATGAACTTACTGTTGATGTTTGTTGCAACAACAAAGTTTCATTTGTTGACTGAATGAACGGTGTAGTTGGTGCAGTAAATGCCGCAACATATACTACTACATAGTTTATAAATCTTAGATTACTGATGTATCCAGTACCTTGAGCACCAGTAGATATTCCCATAACATACACACCATTACTGTTACCTAATGTACCACTAACACCGGTTGCAGGAGTTGAGCCGGCTACACCATTTACATAACCAGTAATAGTTGTACCGTTGCGAACTATAGCAACATGTTGCCATGCATTTTGTGTTATGACACTTGTTGCTAACGTAACTGCGCTTGAACCATATATGTTATAAACTAAATTACCGCTAACTACATAGAAGTTAATTCTTCCAGTTGTTTCATTACCTATAGTTAATATATTAAATTGAGTTGTAACTGTAGGATAAATCCAACCCTCAATTGTAAAGTTACCTGTTAATAGTGAAGGATTACCTACAGTAAACTGTAAATATGAACTACCATTGAATGACAAGCTATATCCATTTGTACCTGGATTTGCAAAAGGTGTTTGTGATGTAGTTATAGTTACACCACTGACATTAGTTAGTGGCCAATTGTATATACTACTATCATATATAACAGTACCTAATGTGTTACCAACTTGTACTGGACTACTGCGACTAATACCACTATTATCACCTAACTGACCTGATGTATTCAAGCCCCAAGCCCATAATGTATTATCACTACGAACTGCTAATGTATGATTGCCGCCTGCAGCTACTGCTATCCAAGAACTCAAACCAATTTGTGTTGGGCTGAATATTCCTAAAGTTGTAAAGCCAGTACCTATTTGTCCCCAGCTATTGCCACCCCATACAAATAATGCACCGTCACTACGAATAGCAGCACTATGACTATTACCTGCACTGATAAATGACCAACTACTTGTACCAATTTGAATTGGGCTTGAGAAGTTAACTGTATATCTATTTGTTCCTAACTGACCCCATGAGTTACTACCCCATGTGAACATTGCACCATCATTGCGCAATGCCATACTATGTTGATCGCCGTTGCTCAATTGTTTCCAACTGTAGTTTACATTGTTATTACCGGCTTGACCTACAGTATTCAATCCCCATGCATATAAACTACCATAGTAATCAATACCACCACTAGTATAGTAACCTGCACTGATAACTTTATATGGTGTTGTGCTAATTTGTACTGGACTACTTGTGCTCCATATTGTACTAGCACCTAATTCACCTTGTGAATTATCACCCCATGCCCATACTAAATTGTTATCACCTAATGCAACAGTATGACTTACTCCTGCTTTAACATCTTGGAAATAATTTGGACCATAATAGAGACCATAATATGCAGTTTGACCAATTTGTATTGGGCTTGTTGCAGTTGTTGTATTATAAGCACCTAACTGACCCCATGAGTTACTTCCCCAACCCCATAGTGTTCTATCACTACGTATAGCAACAGTATGGTATCTACCAGCACTTACAACATTCCATGAGTATGCACTTCCAACTTGTGTAAACGTAGATGCACCCAACTGTACGGGACTTGAACGAGTTACAAGCGTAGCATCACCTAAGTTATAATTTTCATTTGTTCCCCATGTCCATAATGTACCATCACTACGTATAGCAGCACTATGACTCCAACCTGCACTAATGAATATCCAGCTACTCAACCCAATCTGTACAGGTGAGCTGTAATTTAACAAAGTATTACCTTGAATAGCAGTCAATTGTACAGGGTTCGAACGATTTTGTGTATCATTTGTTGCCAATTGTCCGTTAGCATTGTAACCAAATCCAATAATATAACCTAGATTTGTTATACCAAATGTATAATCTGCACCAGCTGCGACTGAAACAAAACTGCTACCGTTTGCTTGTATCTGTGCAATATTACTTTCAGTTGCAGCAGTATTAAGTCCCAATTGACCATAGTTATTATAGCCCCAAGCATACAATGTATTATTTCTAATAGCCATATTATGACTTGCACCTGCTGAAATCTGACTCCAACTATTTGTATCTAATACAGTAGGTGTCTCAACAAGAGAAGCATAACTTGTTCCAATTTGTATTGGGCTTGAACGACTTGGAGTTCCTGTTGTATTGTCTCCCAATTGATTGTAGCTATTGTTGCCCCAAGCATATAAATAACCTGTAGCATTTATACCATACATTGCGTAATCACCACCAACATATGTGCCAGCATAGAATGCAATTTGAGTCCAAGCAGAATTTCCAACTAATACCGGGCTACTAGTACTAATTGCATTGTTGTTACCCATTTGTCCATATGCGTTATAACCCCATGTCCATAATGTTCCGTCAGTACGTATACCACCAGTAGTTGTGTATGCTCCGGCATTATCACCCTTAGTGGACATTATGATAGTAGACCAGTTTAGGCTACCGATTTGTACAGGAGAACTACGACTTATGGTAGTTGTGTCGCCCAATTCACCAACAACATTACTACCCCAAGTAAATAATTTACCATCACTACGAATAGCAGCAGTTGAACTGATACCTGCAGCAACTTGTGACCAACTATTTGCACCAATTTGTGAAGCTACACTTCTAAGTGTAGTTGTATTGTCACCTAACTGACCATAATTGTTATGGCCCCATGCCATTAGCATATTACTTGCTAATATTGCAACTGAATGACTTCCACCTGCTGCAATTTTACTAACAGGACCAGATTGCACCAACGTTGTGAATGGTGTATATAGAGATGTTTTTGCGAAACCAACTGGGGTTATTGTATTTTGCGCATTACTATTGTCAATAAAACTTAAGTTTTGACATATTAACAATGTTGTACCGGTAATCGCACCCAACGGCACAGTAGATGGTGTGAACGCTGTAGTATATACTGCAGTGGTATTGAATCTTATATTGCTCATGTATCCAGCAAAATAGTTTGTATTGTTATACGCCTTACCAATATAACCGGTAGTACCAACAGTACCGTAAGTATTATTATCTACACCTGTACCAACGATATTACCATTAACAAATAATCTACCTGTAGTATTTGATCTCACATATGCAATATGATACCATGTGTAAGTATTAATATCTGTATAACTAGAATCAGCTACAACAGGTATACCGTTATTCATAAATGCCAATCCAGTAGTAAATTGTATACTAATACTATTGGCACCGGGAGCTGTGAAGTTAGCAGTAAAGGTATTTGCAGTATAATTAATTGCGGTTATATATGAACCAACTGACAAATATCCAGTATTACTAGAATATGTAACAACCATCCCAACATATAAAGATGTAACATTACCTGAATACACTGTGTATATAGATGAACTTGCTGTTGTATTTGCTGAAATAGAAATTAAACCATAAAAACCAATACTCCAAGTAGTAGTATGTGTTGCATCTCTAGCATCAATAAAAGTTTGTCCAGTTGATTCTGCTGTTGTTGGGTATATCCAAAATTCAACTGTAAAGTTGTTTGTTCCAAATCTTATGGTATTCAATGATGGCCACGTCAACGCATCAGTTGTTCCATTAAATAAAACACTATATGCATTTGGATTACTCAAACTAGTTGTAACTAAAACGGGTGAGCTGCGTCCTGTATTAGTACCATCACCTAATTGTCCTACATCATTTCTACCCCAAGCCCACAATGTATTATCGCCACGAATCGCTAGTGTATGATATATACCTACTGATACACTATTCCAATACTGAGAGTTAACAAGTACAGGTGAACTTGTGTTTGAAGTTGTAGAGTTACCTAATTGTCCGTATACATTGTATCCCCAACCCCACATTGTTCTATCTGCTTTAATAGCTATAGTATGATTAGAACTTGCAACTTGTAGCCAGCTATCACTACCTACTTGAACTGGACTGTTATAGCTACCACTATATCCTGATTGACCATATGTGTTTGTTCCCCATGTCCATAAGCTACCATCACTACGAATTGCGGCTGCACTTGTAATTTGAATCCAGCTATAGGGGAATAAAGCAAATCCTACTTGACCATAACTGTTACCGCCCCAACCAACCAATGATGCATTAGAATTTAAAGCAATTGTATGACTTTGCCCCGCACTTACTGCATTCCAGAAACTAGTACGACCGATAATAACTGGTTGTGATCTATTGATATATGTACCATCACCTAATTGTTTATTATTATTTTGTCCCCAAGCCCATAATGTTTTATCATTACGAATAGCAAGAACGTGTCCACCGGTTAAACTTGTTGCGGCTGCAGTCCAACTACCTTGAATGTAATAAGGTGCATATCTATTATTCGTTGTACCGTCACCGGCTTGACCGTTATTATTTAGACCAAACGTCCAAAGTCCACCAACATTATCAATAGCTACTGTATTACTATTTCCTGCATAGATTTTAGTCCATGCATTACGTGAACCTATTTGTATAGGACTACTACGTTGAATAGATTCTGTGCCAACACCAACTGGTATAGAATATGCGGTTGTATTAAATGTTCCTAACTGGCCAAATGAGTTGTATCCCCACATATACATGTATGAGTCTACACCTGCAGTTATTGCTGCAACTGCATTATATCCACCTGATACTTGTGCTATACTGTTTTGAATAAAGACAGGACTTTGATAGTTTGTTTGATACTGTGTACCTGCAATAACAGGTGAACTTATACTACCAGTTGATGTATTACCTAATTGACCGTAATTATTATTACCCCATGTATATAGACTGTTATTAGTATTCAGTGCCATACTGAAACTTTGTCCTGCAAATACTTGATTCCAATTTGCAGAACCAATCTTAGTAGGATTTGATGTTGCAGTTGTTGTTAGGTTACCTAATTGACCACTATCATTGGCGCCCCAAGCATACAATGTACCATTATTGGTTAAGGCTAAATTGTGTGTTGCACCAGCACTAATTTGTGTCCATGAACTTGCACCTATTTGTACTGGACTACTCTTAGAAGCTATGGTATTATCACCAAGTTGTCCTACATTATTGTAACCCCACGCAAATAACATACCATCATTACGCAATGCGATAACATGACTATTACCAGTTGCAACTTGCGACCAGGATGTGTTTGTTACAAAATTAGTGAATGGTGTATTTGTGGTTGCAAATACAATATTATTAGTATTGGTTAACGCAAATTGGTTTACACTATTGTCAATAATAGAATTATTTTGAGCAGTTAATAATTGAACAGTACCTGTTATCAAACTAGCTAAACCAGTACCAGTAGCTCCAACTGTACTAGTTGTCAACGGTGCATTAGAAGGTGTAAAATAAACTGTACCAATTGTAGTACCTGTAAATATCGCTTGATTTTTTGTATATCTAAAGTTACTAATATAACCTATGTTATAATTATAATATCCCAAATTGAATATAGTTTCAATATATGTACTAGAATCAGTACCTGTACCTACTAACATACCATTAGCAAATATATAACCAGTAGTACCTGAACGTGAATATGCAACATGACTCCATTGATTCAACGGTGTATTTGCAATAGTAGCAACTATAGTCCAAGCACTATTTACATATATGTCTAACATACCAGCTGTATTGCGACCTAATCCAAATGTAAAGTAGAATCCTGCACTACCTGCATTTCTATTATCAACAATAAGAGTACCACTATTGACAGGATAAATCCAACATTCTACGGTAAAACTAGCAGATCCTGGTGTTAATATACTGCTAGAAACAGTTGATAAATAACCATTGCTGTTAAAGAGATAGCTATATGCATTAGTGTTAGTCACTGATGTACCAATTTGTACTGGACTACTCTTATAGATTGAAGTAGTTCCTATAGGTAACTGACCATAATTATTGAAACCCCACATCCATAACGTGCTGTCACTACGAATAGCAGCAACATAATCTACACCTGAAGAAACTGATTTCCATGAATAATAACTTTGGAAATTACTGAACGGTGTAAATTGTGATACAGAAATATTAGGACCAATTGGAGTCACAAGAGCATTGAGTAAACTATTATCTTTTGTCAACGAATTAGATTGTAATGTTAACAATACTGTATTTGCAGTTGAACTTAAAGGTGCCACTGGTGCTGTAAAATTACTTGTGTAAATTGCGGTACCTTTAATAATTCGCAAATTAGACATATATCCCATAAACACACCGCCATAAAGACCTATATATAATAGTCCAGTAGCAGATAGATTAAAACCGGTTGTAGTACCATTTAATGGTTGAGATACACCGTTGAAATATATTGATACTACGCCTAAATTGTATACTACTGCGACATGTGTCCAAACTCCAATTGGTAATGCTGTATTTGTATAAGCAGTTCCGTTTTGCACCGACACATTGTAAGTAGTATTAAAATGTACATCAAGATTTGTAGAAGTCTGTCCAGTTGACACAAATCTAGGTGAGCTTGCAATACTAGGTTGTACATTTGGCCATACCCAGAATTCAATTGTACCTGTGTTTCCTAACGCCCATTGTGTGCTTGAAGGCACTGTTAGATAATCATTGCTGCCATTGAATACTACGCTATATGCAGTATTAGCTGCTAATCCAGTAGCAGTCATTCCAGCATAGCCTAATTGAACCGGGCTACTTCTAGTTACAGTTGTTCGATCACCCAAAGCACCGTAAGTATTATAACCCCAAGCCCACAATGTACCATCTGCACGAAGAGCAACTGTATGTGTATTACCAATTGCAACTTGTGACCAACTACCTGGTATAAAGAACGGGGTAGTGTATTGTGTAAACACTTGTTGAATATTTATTGTACCACTCGTTGTAAGAATATAGTTATTATAACTATTATCTTTGTAGTAGTTATTTTGCAATGCTAACAATGATGCACTAGTACCAAAAGGACTGTATGCAAGTTGTGATAACAGTGATCCATTGTTAGTGAATGTGAAATAATTAATTCCATTATCTACTGTAGGCGTAGTTGATTGGCATGCCAATATTACAATGTAACCTGTTGTGATGAATGGACTTGTATTTGTTGGGAACAATACAGTAGTACTTGAATTGGTGATAGCAAATGCATTAACACTACTATCAACCAATGAAGTTGTTTGTGCAGTCAATAAACTAACTGTTGAAGAATTAGTAATAGGTGCAATTGGTGTTATGCTGCTTTGTGTAGAAGTTAGTGGGGTAGTTGGTGCAGTAAAGTTTCCTGTATAAACTCCAGTACCATTTACAACACGAACGTTGCTTATATAGCCATTCAATGCATTGCTACTGCTATAACCAGTACCAATATATGGACTACCAATTACATAATTATTAGTGTCCGTATATGTGCTACCTGATTGTACTCCATTAACATATAATTTTGTACTGCCTGATATTTTTACTACTGCAACGTGATACCATGTAGTTGTACTTAATGTTGAGCCAGTAATTACATTGCTACCGGCTACTGCATAATATAATACATTTGAAGTAATATAAATTTGTGCACTTACTGAGTTACTTGCAGTTCTATTATCAAACAATGTACCACTAGTAGTACCACTATTTAAATAAATCCATCCCTCAATTGTAAAGTTACCAGTACCAAATGTGAATACTGCATTGCTTGGTGCAGTAATGTACTGAGTACTACCAGTAAAGCTTACGCTAGAACCATTAGTTGCAAGACTACTTACATTTGGATATACAGTTGAACTTGCACTAACTGCACCACTTACTGTAATTGTTGTATTGAATGGGCTATAATCAGTAGTGATTGATGAAGTTTGCAGACACAATAGTTGTGTTGTACCAAACATCATCGGGAAAGTACCTGTAGTCACTGTACCTGTATTAATGATAGTGAATGTATTGCTACTTGTATCAACAATTGTAGAATTTTGACATGTCAACAATACTGTTTGTGTACCGGTGATTTGTGATATATTTGTACCAGTTGCTCCTGCACTTTGTGTTGTTGTCAATGGATTTGTTGGAACTACAAAGCTACCAGTATATACTGCTACAGTTGCAACACGTAAATTAGAAATATAACCATTTAACAAGAATGAACCACGTGTATAGCCATGACCGCCGATAACAGGAGCACTTGTACCATTCAAGTATGTATTTGTATCTGTATATGTAGAACCTGATTGAACTCCATTTACATATAAAATAGTACTAGTACCATTTCTTACAAGAGCGATATGATACCAATTGTATGTAAATAATGTTGCTCCTGAAATCTGATTAGCACTATTTGTATAATAGAATATTTGTCCAGATGTATTTGCATATATCATTGGATATAGACCATTAACTCCTGAAGGTCTAGAATCATAGAATGTAGGGGTTGTTGACCAACTATTACTATAGACCCAGAATTCAATTGTAAAGTTACCAGTACCGAATGCAAATTGACTCTGACCACCTAATGTTAAATATTGACTACTACCATTATAAACAGTATTGTAGTAACCATTAGTTGGTACTATTGTACCTACTTTAGCACTTGGTGTGCCATAGTAATTTGCAAGTTGATTAGATGCTAACGTGCCCACAGATGGTACAAAATTGCTATTGTAAATTGATATACCATTTACAATGCGAACATTACTGATATATCCATTTAAACCATATGTATAAGTACCACTATCTTGAATATGACCACCTATCCTTGTAGCCCAATATGTTTGAGAACTACCACCGTTTTGATTTAAGCTTCCTGAGAATACTGAACTAGCTGATAGTATACCGTTTATATAAATTTTTATATTGTTTGCACTATCCCTAACTACTGCAATATGTGACCATACATTTAATCCAATGCTATTTGGTGTTGTCAAACTGAAACCATATGAATTATAAACTCCAGTTGATACTGAGAAGTTTATGCCTCCTGTGCTATTACATTGCATTAACCATCCACCATTATAACCAACATACCAATATCCATCTTCAATTAAGAATGGACTATTTGAAACTGCTGCAGGATTAACCCAAAGTTCAATTGTAAAGGGGCCTGTTGTTAATATACCAACAGACTGCGGCATAGTCAAGTAGGTAGTACCTGAAGTAAAGTAAGCACTATATGTAGGAGTACCGCCACCAACAAAAGGAGTAATTAATGTACTAGTTGTTGGGCCACCTGTAGCAGTTAATGTTAGGTTATTTGTGCTACCATCTGTAGTTGTTGCATTTTGCAATGCTAACAATGATGTTTGTGTCCCGATGACTGATGTAATTACAGAAGTTGAACCAGCCTGTGTTGTTGTCAATGGAGTTGTTGATGGTGTAAATGTTGTAGTATATATTGCAGTACCATTTACCACACGCAAGTTAGATATATTACCTACGAAATAAGCACCAGATATATATGCAGAACCAATATAAGGTGTAGTAATTCCCGGTGTGATTGTACCGGTAATAGTAGCCGTTATTTGTTCTTGTACTCCATTAACCCATAATTTAGCTATAGTGCTTTGTCTAGTAAATGCTACGTGATACCATTGTCCAGAATTTAATGTCGTAGTACCATACAACTGACTAGATGTATTATATGTTGCATAAAGTCTCAATCCACCGTTGTTATATAAACCACAGAACCAAGAGTTAATATTGTTTGCTCCACGAGCATCAATGATACCAACATAAGTTGAAGGAGTTATTGTTACATAAATCCAACATTCAACAGTAAAATCACCAGCAAATGTAAATGCTGTAACTGATGATGTGGGCAAATATAACTGAGGAGTACCACTTGGGAAGTATATGCTGTAACCATTTGCAGAAGGTGCCGATAATGTTGCTATGTTGCTAGCACCTGCTTGAGATATTGCCAATGAAGTTGTTGGCACACCAAAGTTACCAGTGTATACCAATGTATTTTTAACAATTCTTAAGTTGCTTATATAACCAATGAACCAATATTGTGCACTTGCTATATTTGTTGAACCAATGTACAATGCATTATTATCTAACCAAGTATTAACTGTTGAAGATCCAATAGAAAGACCATTCACGTACATTGTTAATGTTGTTCCATTGCTTGTTACTGCAATATAGTACCAAGTAGCGATTGAGAATGCATAAGCTTTGTTAATAGTATTAGTAGTACTACCTGAGTTCTTAGATAAGAACAATAAACCAGTCCAAGATGTTGCAGTACCTACAACATCAAGTTCAAATCCACTAGTACCAGTAGCGTAAGTATTTAAAATATTAGCAAAATACAATCCATTGTAACTTGATGAATAACCACCTAGATAAATCCAAGTTTCAATTGTAAATGTAAATCCTGATAATGCCAACGATGTGTTAGTTGTAGCAATACTTAAGTACTGTGATGATCCATTAAAATATATGCTATTACCGTTAGTTGGTACACCTGTCAATGCAGTTATATTTGTACCACCACTTTGTACATTTGACAATGGACTTGTAATTGGAGTAAATGTACCTGTGTATACTGCAACACCCGGGACAAAACGAATATTACTTATATATCCATTAACATAAGCACTAGAATTTTGATGGTTACCTATATATGTTCCTGAACTAGCAGCTATTGTCATAACTACAGTACCTATGGATACTGTGCCATTCAATACACCATTGATATAAAAATATACAGAACTACCATTTCTAACATATGCTAAATGATTCCATGCATTGATAACAATATTATGTAAGTTTGGTGATCTATACATTACATTGTTTATCTGTAGCATTAGATGTAAGTTACCTATGATTGCAGATACACCGTCAGTACCACTGCTACCTTCAAACATAACTGCAACAGTAGTTCCTGGCCACACGTCTGTAGTAGGCATAACGTTAAAGTTTATCCAACCTTCCATTGTGAAATTACCAGCACCAACTGCATATGGAGCATAACCAGCATTAATAGATATATTACTATTTGTACCATTGAATAAAACGCTATATGCCAATGATGACATAGATGCTGAAGCACCAATTTGTACAGGTGAGCTACGTGTAATTGCAGTACCATCACCCAATTGTCCTGCAACATTATAACCACCCAATGACCATAATGAACCATATGAATCTATTGCTAAACTGTGTGACTGACCTACATATACATTCTTAAACAAGCTTGAACCAAGTTGTACAGGTGAAGAGTAATTGGTAGTATAAGGTGCATTTAATCCCAACTGTCCATTGGCATTGTTACCCCATATCCATAATGTACCATCACTATGTACACCAGCTGCATTATTGATAGACTGCCATGTTATATTAACAGTAGGTTGTTGTAAAGCATAGCTTACACCACTTCCCCAACCAAACAATTGATACGGAGCAGTTGCAGTTGAGGTAACAGCTAGTGCATAATTATTACCACTACTTACTTGCCCCCAGCTTAATGAAGAGTTAACTTGTACTGGACTACTACGATTGTATGTTGTTGATGTTGGATATCCTACATCAACACCCAACTCACCATATTGATTGTTACCCCATGCATATAATACACCTAAATAGTTAATAGCATAACTACTA
>Ga0208499_1000053_pt1 | contig 50930 bp, 64 predicted proteins | sample CryBogCBE07Jul09_FD_185504 | JGI IMG/M metagenome (GOLD analysis project Ga0208499, IMG submission 185504) | Freshwater microbial communities from Crystal Bog, Wisconsin, USA - CBE07Jul09 (SPAdes) (version 2) | ecosystem: Environmental > Aquatic > Freshwater > Lake | place: Crystal Bog... | reverse complement strand
GGTCGGGGGCGAGGCGACACAGGCGTACCTCAACGCGATCGACAACTTTATGGCGGCCAACGCTCAAGGCAAGAAGGATTACTCAGTGACTGTGAACATCAAGTGACCGAGAACAACAACATTGAGATCAACATCGACCTCGACGTGTTGGTTGCTCGTATCTGTCGTGACCCTCACTCGTTACGTCTCATCGCAGAGGCGATCCGTAACACCCAGACCCGTGACTCACGTCGGGTCGGTAACCTGTACGGCCACACCGCTCAACAACAACCACCTCGACCCGCTACTCAGTCTCGACTCACATGACCGCTATCGCATCACTACCCGTCGTCGATGTTTACATCGCTTTCACGTCGAGCGACTTCTTTGGGATCAGGTACAACTCGATCCCGTCATCGGGTCAGTCAAACAGCACATGGTCAAACGTGTCTCAGTACGTCGAGGAGATCGCAACAAAGTCTGGTCGTCAGCACTACCTCGACCGCATCGAGTCGGCCACCGCAACACTGACACTCAACAACCGTGACGGATCACTGTGGAACACGATCGCCATCTCGGTACGTACACCGATCGTCATCACGGGTACGTGGGGCGGGGTCACCTACCCAGTGTTCTTTGGATTCATCGACTCGATCGAGGAGAAGTTGCTCGACCAACTCAACTCAGAGTTGGTGATCACCGCTAGTGACTACCTCAAGTTCTTGTCGCTACGTCGTATGACCTCGGCCACGTTCTGGCCTACCTACGCCAACACCGCTTTCACACGTCGTTGGTACCGACTCGACTCAACACCATCGGCCACCGTCACGTACGCCGCCGCTACGAGTACGACCAGTGTCACGTACACAGCGATCAACACGTTTCAGGCTGGTCAGCAGGTGTCGATCTCGGGTCTCTCGATCGGTACTGGATCCAACCTAAGTCTGAACAACGTGACCATCGCCTCGGCCACAGCAACCACGTTTACGGTGACGACCAGTGGTGTGACCAGTGGGTCGACATCGGTGGGTACTGGTGTGGCATACCGTACCGCCGCCAGCAACGTCGCAACGATCGGTTCAGACGGATCGGCTCCCGGTACGTTGGCGGGTCAGATCGCCTTCAACGACTACGGGGCGTTGATCTACGACGAGGACAACTGTGTCGACCTCGCAAACGGATCGTCGACTGGTACGGGTGCCCTTGCTATGGCGCCGATCACAACAAGCAACCCAGCAGGTGGCTTTGACTTCTGGATCCTCGGGTCAAACATGAACCAGTCGACGATCACTAAATACTGGGTAACGATCAGTGGTACCCAGAACGAGATCTATCTCGAGGTGAGTGCTACGGGCACACTCCAGTGTGTGATCACTAGTGCCGGTATGGTGGCATCAGCGATCAACGTCAACGACGGGTACTGGCATCACGTGGGTATCACGATCGGCACGACTGGTTACCTCGAGTTGTATTGCGACGGTGTGTTCTACCCGTTCTCGTCCAACGCCAACCTCACGTCTCTACACTCAAACGGTCAGACCAACTACATCGGTGGCACGGCCGGTTTGAGTGCCACGGCCATACCAGTCCCGATGTTGCTTGACGAAGTGGTCATCAGTTCTATGGGTACTGGTGCCACCCCAGTCCTCAACCGTTACCGAGCGGGCACGTTGTTACAACTTGGATTCCCCGTCACGGCGGGCAACGTCCCCGGGACATCGACAAACCGAGTGTCGTCGGGTGACCGTATCGCTGAGATCCTGACGTTGGCTGGCTTTGGCTCCATCTCAAACGGCAACGTCGTACTCGACAACAACCTGTATTACATCAACGGCAACACGTCGTCGGCGTGGTCACAGTCGATCAACAACGGGTACGTCGATGTCGAACCCTACTACTGGGACTCACCGATCACCACCTCGACCGCTCTCGACCTGATCCTACAGATCTGTGACACCGACATCGGTACGTTTCATCAACGACCAAACGGTCTGTTCAACTTCTCAAACCAGAACTACTACGGCACGTGGACATGGAACGGTACGTCGACCGCTCAGACATACTCGTTTGGCACACTCCAACCAAACACGGGTCACTGGGCACCTAACTCATACTCGACCGACATCTACCACACGTTGTCTGACCAAGACGTAAACAACACCCCGTACTACGGACCCAACACCCAGATCATCTACGACGACACCGACCTGTGGACGATGGTACGAGTCACACCACAGTCGGGTACGGCACAGGTGTACGAGAACTCAGGTGCCGAGGCTCAGTACGGTCTCACCGTTCTCGAGAAGTCGTCGACGGTACACCCGTCACTCAACGCTTGTCTATCGACCGCCCACTACCTCGGCTACTTGTACCAGAACCCGTTGGCTCGAGTCACGGCAGTCGAGGTCAGGTCGTCGAGTGGTAACGGGTATTGGAACAAGACCCTGCTCGGTCTTGGCCTCGGTGACGTTGTCAACTTCAAACGTATCTTTCCGGGACAGACCAGTGGTGTGTCGACGTTGATGATCGTTGAGTCGATCAGACATCAGGTGTACGCCACGACTGGTGAGTGGCGCACTACGTTTGTTCTTGATCCCTACCCGTTACGAGGTGCCGGTAATGCCTGATCTACCAAACACAAACACCGCAGGTCAGGTACTGCTCTCACAGGGCAACGGTACCAACGCCTCGTACTGGGGACAGCACGCTCAGGGCTGGGAGAGTCTTGGATCGGGTGGAACGATCTCGGTGGTCACCGTCAACACCACCGTCAAGTCACTACTCACAGTCTCGGTCGGTGGGTTTACCAACTACCTCGTCACGTTCAACTTTCACCAGAACAACTCGGCCACCACAGGTACGGGTGCCGTGTTTGCTCAGATCCAAGACGACATCACTACGGCGTTGGCCACATTTCAGGTCGGGTTCTTTCTGTCGACCACAACGTCGGGTCACTTTGGTGGATCGTGTATCGTCACGTCGGCCAACTACGGCAACCAACCGTTCACGTTGTCACTCAACGCCTACACCTCGGCCAACTCAATACCCATCTCCTACGCTAATCTGACCGTGATCGGTATCAACTAAGGAGACCTCATGACTGACGTACGATCGACCATCGTCGAGTGGGCAAACTGGTTTGCTCACAACAAGACCACCCACCCGTTTGTTTACTCAGAGGGATCCGACCGTATGAGTGCCATCGGTCAGTGGCCACTCAAGTACCCAGTCCACTGTGACTGCTCAGCCTTTGTCACCCTGTGTTACTGGCTCGCTGGTGCCGCCGACCCTAACGGTCAGGGCTACGACCACGAAGGGTACACGGGTACGTTGTTGTCTCACGGCAAGGGTGTGACCGTCGTCGAGGCCACAGTCGGTGACGTGATCGTCTACGGTCCCGGTGACGGTTGGCACACGGCAGTGATCGTCGAGGCGGGACCAGACCCGCTCACGGTGTCGATGGGACAGAACGGTGACCCGTCGTTTGTACGTGTGTCTCAAGACGGTCGTCAGCCACAGCGTTACCTACGTTTCTCAACCGAGCAGGTACACCCGTCACACACACCCGACGTTGTTGCCGAGCCAGCCCCAAAGGTGGCGACACCCGTCGAACACGTTGTCGAGGCGGTCGCTCACGTTGTCGAACACGCCCCACTGGTGTCATCACCCGACCACGTCGGTCAACCACAGGTTGAGACCTCAGTTGTTGAGACACCAGCAGAGATGGCTCACGGGTGGCCGATCATCAGGGGGATCGAGGAGATCGTCGAGGGTCTAGTCAAGGGACCACACGAGTCATGATCGCGAGCCTCAACTCCTTCAACTTCTGGGTCAACCTGATCGTCAGTCTCGGGTTCTTGGTGGGCATCATCTTTGGTGCCATCAAGACCGTCAACGAGTTTGTCAAGTGGTGGCATGGCAAGGTCGCCGCCGTTGCCCTTGACCAGATCGCTACCGAGATCGAGGACATCAAGAAGCAATACAAGCCAAACGGTGGGTCGTCGATGAGAGACGCCATCAACCGGATCGAGAACAAACTCGATTACGTACAGACAAACCTCGACAAGCACCTCGGCGCACATGAGGGGCTATGAGTCGTCGGTACAAACACCCAGTCACGGGATCAGAGATCGGTCTGGGCGAACACTTGTCATGGAAGGCTCAGACCGCGATTCGACGTTGGGAGTTTGTTGGGATCGTGACCGTTGCTACGGCGGTCTGCTGGGGCATACAAACGGCAAGTGTCTTGGAGTGGTGGAACTACACGGCCTCGTACATGGCGGTGTTGATCGAGTTGGTCGTGGGCATCGCTATGTTTCAGCAGACCAAAGCCGACGCTCAGGTGATCCGCAAGATCCTCGCTCTCGAGACTCATCAGTTTGACAGCCTCAAGGCACTGATCGAAAACATCGACCACGACCTCGAGACCTACCACGACGAGACACACAACCAGTCGTAGTGCTACCATGAAGGCGACCGACGACTAGGAGATCATCGTGGCTCGCTTCTCAACAACGGGTATCAACAACGCCCTCAACGGTTTGTTCCCGTCGACCAGTACGTTCTACCTTGCCCTGTTCTCAAGTGATCCCGGTACCACTGGTACCACTGGTGAGATCACGTCGTACACCGGATCTCGACCAGCGTTTCAGTTCAACGCCGCTACTGGTGGTACCCAGACGGGACCGACCAGTGTCATCAACTTCTCAGTCACGGCGACGTTGGCCAGTGGCGCACCGTACTTTGGGATCTTTACCGCCGCCACTGGTGGTACCTACCTTGTCGGTGGTGCCACGACGGGTCTGACGGGGTCGATCGCTAGTGGTGCCACGATCACGTTTGCGGTCAACACATCACTGACCAACACCCTCGCCTAATGATCGAGCATGAGTTGACGATCACGGCGGTTGGATCGGTCACGTACCCGCAGGACGATAACGACACCGAGGAGTAGTCAGTGGACACACTCAAGAACTTTGCCACCACGACGATCGCTAGCGTCACGGGTGGTGGGTACGGTACCTCGATCACTGTGGCTACTGGTACTGGTACGACCTTTCCGACCGTACCCTTCAACGCAACCGTGTGGCCATCGGGTCAGCAACCAACTACGTCAAACGCCGAGATCGTACGAGTGACCAACGTCACTGGTGACGTGTTGACCGTGACTCGAGGTCAAGAGGGTACGTCAGCGATGGCTTTGTACGGTGGTATGAACATCGCCCAAACCGTCACTGCTGGTCTGCTCAACCAGTTGGCACCGTTGTCGGGTGCCACGTTTACGGGTGCCGTATCGGGTACAACGATCTCGTTGAGCGGTAATGACTCGGCGGCCACGTTTGCGGCCAGTGGTATTGGTACGGCCACAACATCGACTCGATACGTAGGTGGCACAAACAACGGACCACCCACAGGTACGTCACAGGCCTTTAGCGTTGGCGACTGGGTCGTCGACCTCACGGCAACGATCTGGGTTTGTACGACTGCTGGTAGTCCCGGTGTCTGGTGGCCGACCGTCTCGAGTGACATCGTCTTGCGATCATCGGGTGGTACCAGTGGGGCACCAGTTGTGGTCACGGGTAACGAGACCACCGTGTGGAACGGATCGACGACGGGTCAGTATCTGGCCGCCCCATCAAACCCAGTCTCGGGGGCTACGTGGCGAGTGATCAGTCGAGGTACTGCTACCGTCACCCTCAACTTCACACCGTCGATGTACCCGTTTGGATCATCGTCGACCGCGACCTCGTTCTTGCTACCCGTCAACGGGGTCTACACGTTTGTCAACTACGGGGGATCAAACTGGTACATGACATCGGCCAACGACTTGTCACTGAGTATCAACTCGGTGCCCGTCGCTCAAGGTGGTACGGGTGCCACCTCGGTTGGATCAAACGGTCAGGTGGCGGTGTCAAACGGTACGGCCATGACGTATACCGACAACCTCAGCAACAAGAGGATCACCAAACGAGTCGTCACCCAGACGGGTAACACCACGCCCTACACGATCAACACCGATGTCACCGACGTGTATCACGTCACGGGTCAGTCAACGACACCCGTCAACTTCGCCAACCCGTCAGGTACACCCGTCGATGGTGACACGTTGAGGATCAGTATGACGGGCACCACCACGATCGGTTTGACGTGGGGCACGACCTTTGAGTCGTCAGGCAACGTCTTACTGCCCGCCGCAACGGCAGGTACGACACGTCTTGACATGGGCTTTGTCTACAACGCCGAAACGTCAAAGTGGCGTATCGTGGCGGTGGCCTGATGGGTGTCGCGTTTCGAGGTGGGGCAACAACCAACACACTCAGCACGACGGTGCCGATCTATTCGTCACTGCCGGGAGACCTGATCATTGTTTGTGCGTCGTCGTCAAACACAACCAGTTGGTCGGGTACTGGTGCCAACGCGTATCTGCCCGCCTACACGATCAGTGGTGCCGGTGCTACGTGGGTCGGGCTCACGGCGGTCGACCGATCTGGTGTCAACGGCTTTGCGGCTTGGATCGGGTACGGAGTAACAACAACTGGTACGACCAGCGTGACGCTCAGTGGTACGACTGGCACTGCCGGTGGTATCTGTAGTGCCACTTTCTCAGGGTGTGCCACAGTCAACCCGATCTACCACAAAGGTGCACCACAGGGTCAGGGTGCCCTACTCAACTCAACCACGACACAGACCACCGACTCCAACCAAACGTGGTTGGCGGGTCAGTTGTTGGTCGGGGTCACTGGGTGTTACGGCTTCTCGGGTGTACCGAGTGGTGGTGGGTGGGGCACCACTGGGTACACGTACACACCACCGATCGCAGACACCAACGCCTCGTACGTCACAAACCAACGTCAGTGTGCCATCAACTACCAGATCGCTACGTACCCACAAAGTGCTGGTGGCGGCTACTGGTACTCACCGATCGGTAGCAGTACCAACACGATCTCATGCTCGCTGGCACTGGTCATCAACGCCGCCCAAACCACGACCGGCAACTTTCTCGAGTTGATGTAGGTACCTCATGCTGGGTGCCAACTACCTCGGTTCTGCCTACTTAGGTCAGGCCTACCCAAACACCACTGCTAGCGGTACCGGATCAACGTCGGCCAGTCTTACCTCGACCGCTACTGGGTCGGTGTCGTACTCGACCACTGGGTCAACGTCGGGGTCACTGACATCAAGCGGTACGGGATCAACGACGTATCTGGCCAGTGGTACCACTACTGGTACCATCACCTCGACCTCGAGTGGGGCAGAGACGTATCTGGGTGTCGGCACCACGTCGGCCAGTCTGACCTCGAGTGCTACCTTCACAGTCACTTATACGGGGTCTGGAAGCGTCTCAGGGGCTCTCAACGCTAACGCCAGTGGTGTCGTCACCTACAAGGGCTCAGGAGCAACTACAGGGTCTCTCACGTCAACGGGTGTTGGATCGGTCGTTTACTACGGGATCGGTCGAGTGTCGGGGTCGATCACGATCACGGCCACAGGTCAGGTGTTCTACCAACACCCCGGATACGTCAGGGGCGGGTGGGTCACGGCGACCGTCGAGGGTGGGTACGAGACCGCCATCTTGAGGGGATCAGTCGAGTCGGCCAGTATCACGGGTGATACACAGACCGCAACCGTCAAGGGCTCGGTCAAGACCGCCACCGTCATCGGTGAGGTCGAGGTGTTGTCGGGTCACTACATGAACTAGCGTGTGGGTATGTCGTACATCGTGATCCAAGGCACAACGGTCAGGTTCTTGACCACTACCCCGTTTACCGCCATCAACGGTACGGTCGTCAACCCAGACGTGGTCACCTTCAAATACGAGGTACAGGGTCAGACAGCAGTCACGTACACGTGGACAAACGGGTCAGGTGACCCGACCAACACGATCAAGAACGATGCCACTGGGTACTTTCACTGTGACATACCAACAAACGTGGCCGGTGTCTGGTCGTGGCAGTGGGCGTCACACCCGTCGAGCGGTATCGACACCACTGGTACCACTGTGGTATCCGAGGGCACGATGACCGTGTCGCCACCTTCTGTTACCTGATCCCTGCTAGCGTTGTAGACAAGTTGTGGAGAGGGGATACCCATGTCTGTTGACTTGTCTGAGTTCTACGATCGACCATCAAAAAAGTGTGTCGTCGCTAGAAAGATCGAGCAGTTGTCGGTTGAGGATCGTGAAAAGTTTGAGACGGCTATGGCCGAGACCAAGATCACGGCCGCCTCGATCTTCAGGTGGCTATCGAAGCGTGACATCACGGTCAACCGAGACTCGGTGAGATGTCACCGTATACGCGAGTGTGCTTGTCGTGACTGATCTGTCAGAGTTTGATCGTCGACCCACAAAGCCGACCCACCCAAACGGTTGGGAGCCATCGCTACAGTGGGACGGGTCAAAGGGTCTGATCACCGCTCAACTCGACAACGAGCCTGACGACTCGGTGTGGGCAGAGTTGATCGCAGACTGGGGTCTTGATCCAACCAAGACACAGGTCGTCGACGGGTCTCTACAGATCAGGGCGTGGGACACCACCCGTGACGGTGAGACGATCCGCATGAAGTATTACCGATGCGTCATCAAACCTCGAGAACGGTCGGTCGATCGGGTCGACGTTGACAAGTTGTGTCGAGAGATCAAGACCCGCAAACCAGTCAAGGTCAAAGACACGACGGGTGACTGTGGGTACCTCGTACTGTTCAGTGACTTTCAGTTAGGCAAAGGTGAGGGTGGTGGGTCTGTGGCCACAACCGAGAGGATCCTCAAGGCCATCGACAACTCGGTCGCTCGGTACCGTGATCTGATCAAGTTGGGTCGTCAGATCGACACCGTGTACCTCATCGGTCTTGGCGACCTCGTCGAGTCATGCGACAACTTCTACGCTCAACAAACGTTTCAGGCCGATCTCAGTGATCGTGAGCAAGACGCTCTCGCTCGACGACTGGTGTTGTACGCCATCAACTCGTACGTCGACCTCGGGGTCAAAGTCTTGTCGATGGGAGTCCCGGGTAATCATGGCGAGAACCGTCGAGGGGGCAAGGCCTTTACCGACTGGCGAGACAACCGTGACTACGCCACCTTCGAGACTGTGGCCGAGATCCTCGCCGCCAACCCCGATCGGTACGCCAACGTGTCGATGCCGATCAACGGTCTCAACGACGACGACCTGACGATGACCCTCGACATCTCGGGTGTACCCGTCTCGTTTGCTCATGGTCATCAGTTTCGATCGGGTGCCAACTCACAGGCCAAGATGGAGACGTGGTGGAAGGGTCAGGCACTTGGTCGTACCAACGTGGCCGACGCTCAGTTGTTGTTTGCTGGCCACCTACACCACTTTGTGATCTCAGAGTCGACGGGTCGTACGGTGATCCAAGTTCCCGCGATGGACGGTGGGTCAAAGTGGTTTACCAGCACGTCAGGATCAAGTGCCCCGTCAGGCATGTTGTCGATCGTGATCGGGTCGACGGTCGGTCGTCGAGGTTGGGACGACCTCAAGATCTTGTAGCATCGTGGCCTATGCCGATCCTTATGTACGTCTGTGATCAGTGCGGCTCGATGCTAAAGTTGGCGTCGGGGGCACTTCACTCGCTCCCCTTCAACCGTATGCCGACCCTCGTACTCGAGGCCAGCAAACACAAGTGTTCCAAGAAAGAGTCGTCATGAACAACTACTACAAGAACATCATCAGAACGTTTGTACCCGTCGCTGTGGCCTCGGTCGTGGCGTGGATCACAAAGGCCGAGAAGCACTTGACCCCGACTGAGTTGTCGGTAGTGATCCCCGTCGGGTCGACGCTCTACTACGCCATCATCAGAAACCTTGAGGTTCGCTTCCCTAAGACTTCGTGGTTGCTCGGTGCCCTGCCCGTACGTGTGGGCATCGACCCATCACACCCATCGGTCAAGTGAGACCGGGAGATGTCGGTCTCAGCCACTCGAACGGCCTTATGGGTCGGGCTATCCGCTTTGGCGAGCGTATTCGGTGGGGCGAACGTCCTAGTCACTGGAACCATGCTTTCGTTGTTGACCGAGTCGAAGGCGACAGGGTCTACGTCATACAAGCAGAACCGTCAGGCGTAACCAACGACAAGACGATCGACACGGTCGGTGAGTACGAACTCATCACACCACCGTCAAACGTCAACGTCGACAACATGCTCACGTTTGCTCGATCACAGGTCGGGTCACGTTACGGGTGGTTGTCGATCTTGAGCATCGTGTTTGACATCGCTACGCCCTCATGGTTCTGGTCAGTACGTCGACCACACACTTGGATCTGTAGTGCCCTCGTTGCCGAGTCGCTACGTGCTGGTGGTTGGATCGTTGACTGGGGCGACATCTATTGCGTCACACCCGCTCAGGTCAAACAGTCGTTGTCACACTGATCAACCGGCGATAGAATGATGGGGCAAGGATCCCATCTCCTGCTCGACCCCGTCACCAGACTCCGCACTGGTGGCGGGGTCACTCCCTTTGTAGAGCCCAATGATTACTTGGTGTTTCGACGGTCACGTGTAAATACTTGACATGACCGTTTGACGGTCACTACACTTGACTTTGTCAGGTGAGAAGCCAAGTACCACCGACACAGGAGATGGAAACATGAGCAACACAAACAACACCAAGACCAACCGAGAGATCATCGACAGCATCGACACTGAGTTGGGCTTTACGTCGTGGGGCAACGGCACGTGGTCATCAGACACGTGGTCGATCCAGCGCATCGACTACACCAACGGTCGTCGTGAGTATCAGGTGTTCGACACCGAGTCTGAGTTCTCACGTACGTACGACACCATCGACGAGGCCAAGCAAGCACGTCGTGACTACAAGTTGTCACTGATGGCACTCGAGCCTGAGTTTGACATCGACCTGTACGAAAGCATCGTCAAGTCGGATGCGAGCGTCAACACGGTTGAGAAGTCGTTGAACCGACTGACCAGTGGTTTCGGTTCCGGCTACGGTCGACTGGCCAACACGTACGTCAACTTTGCCCTCACCACTGAGACCGACGAACTCAACGACCACCTGACCGCTCAACTCGATGAGGCCATCAAGGTCTTGTCACAGGCTCAGGCTACGTTGGCCGAGGCTTTGTCACAGGCAGTCAACGCTCGACTGGCGGTGGGCAAGTGATCACGATCTGGCAACGTATGTTTGACACGGTGGCCATACTCGGCCTTGTGATCGGTACCCCGTTAGCAGTCAAGTTCTTTGTGCGCGACATGTGGCGTGACAACTGGGATCACAACCGAGAGGAGACCCATGACTGAGATCATCGACCTCGAGGTGTGTGTTGACTGTGTGATGGCGATCGCCAACGGCGACTACACACAACTCGACTTGAGTGACGACGCCGACAGCATCAAGGTCAAGATCCAGTCGGGTCTGATCTGGTGGGGCAACAACGGGTACAACTTGATCGTCAACGCGGGTGACCAACACTTCTCGACGACACCGTGTGGTGTCTGTCAAACCAGTCTGTCAGGTGACCGATACTCGGTCGCGGCAGTAAGCAAAGCAAACATAGAAAGTGAGCAGTGAGATGGGGCAAGTAGTAGGTGAGTTGGATCAAGAGGTCACGGGCAACGTGATCACTGGGTTCGCTCTATGGAACGAGGAACACACGGCGACGTTGTTGTATTGCCCACCGTGTTTCATCGCAGATCAAACGTCGTTGTTTGACGAGTACGATCGACACCTCGACGAGTTGATCTACGACGAGAACTGTGACTGGTTAGGCAAAGGTGGCCCAGTAACGATGTGTCACGTGTGTGGTCGGGCGGTCAACTGATGACGCTCAACTTCATGAAACGAGACAACGGTCGGTCAGGGTACGTCGGTACGATCCTCGACGATGGGACCTACATCGTCGGCATCATGTTGACGGTACTCGACGAGTTGTCGATGTACGTCACGGTGGCCAGCAACGGTGAGACAACGCTCATGTGGGACAAACCATACGACTCGATCGAGTCTGCCACCGCAGACTTTGAGGAGTGGGCGATCGACTACGTCAAAGCGAGAGAGGACAGCAACGCATGAACAGCAGTTTGTTTACACTCAAGAACATCGAGACTGGTTACCGTCTCAAGGTGATCCTGAGAAACAGTCGTAAGGCTGGCAAGTCGTACCGCACCATCGCATCAGAACTATCGACCAAAGGTACATCGGTCGGTTACACCGCAGTCCAACAATGGTGTCGAGCCCTCGACATCAACTAACAGGGAGAGAAACAACATGGCATCATTCAACCTCAACGATTACGAAACAGTCGAGACCCGACTGGCTCGCTTCTGGACAGACCACCCACAGGGTCAGGTCATCACCGAGATGATCATCAACCACGACGGTCAGTTCATGTTCAAGGCCACGATCTACCGTAACGACGGATCACTGATCGCTACTGGTTACGCCGAGGAACAAGTCACGACTCGAGGTGTCAACCAAACCAGTGCGGCAGAGAACTGTGAGACGAGTGCGATCGGACGTGCGCTCGCGAACGGATCGTATGCGGCCAAAGCCAAGCGACCTAGTCGTGAGGAGATGGAGAAGGTACAACGGGGTCAAGTGGTCACACCACCCGAGTTGTCACCCAAGCACACGATCGTCAAGGCGGCACTGACTGAGCGGTTTCCAGACGAACCGATGAGTCGCAAGTCGTACATGGAGTCGGTACTCAACCGTGAGGTTCGTGGGTACTCAGACTTGCTACCCGAGGAGATCGACCAGATCATCAACGCACTGGCGGTGCCCAATGAGTGAAATAAGGATCATCGAGTTCTACGTGCCCGAGGTCATGGCAGTCGACCTCACGACACGGGCATCACTTGACGGCCGGTCACAGACCGAGGTCATACGAGAGGCACTACACGCCTACCTGTACGCAGTACCAAACAACCAACCAGAGGGAGACCCCAATGAACAGCAGTAGCAATATCACCGGCAACATCACCCGAGACCCAGAACTCAAGTGGCTCGACGGTGGTACCCCGACCGTACGGTTCACAGTGGCCGTGTCAGAGAAGTGGCGAGACCGCAACGGCAACGACAAAGAGCAGACATCGTTCTTTGACTGTGATGCCATCGGTACGATCGCATCAAACATCGCTGACTCGTTTCGTAAGGGTGACCGAGTCGTCGTGACGGGTAACTTCAAGCAACGGTCTTGGGACACCCCAGAGGGTCAGAAGCGGTCAGTGATCGAACTCAAGGTCGAGTCGTGTGGCCACGACCTACGGTTTGCCACCTCGACCGTCAACCGCAACACGTCGACGGGTGACTACAAGCAGGTGTCGAAGCCTGTGGTCGACGAGGACTTGTTCTAATGGTCACCAAGTCCAAAGACACGTACAGCGTCTTGACCCTCACCATGCTCGACGAGTTGGTCGAGAAGGTGGGTCGAGATCAAGTGATCACCAAAGACGAGGCCGAGAGGATCTTTGGCGGTGACCACGACATCGAGGTCGGTGACCTGACCAAACCACAGTTGTTACAACTGGCCTTGTTTGAGGCCTACGCCATGTTGCTCGATGTCACTCAACAACGACCGACTCAACCAAACCGAGCCACACGTCGAGCAAAGAAGTAATGAACCTCGAGGACTGGCGACGACACGCGGCATGTCGTGGGCAAGACACTGGTCAGTTCTACTCGTATGAGTCTGACGCCAGAGCCCCGATACCGTCGACCCTTGACCAACTGTGTCGAGGGTGTGTCGTCGTCAGTCCCTGCTTGAGCCACGCGGTCACGTATGAGGCATACGGGTGGTGGGCGGGTACCACAGCCAAAGACCGAGACGAGTTACGTCATACACTGGGGATCCGTTTGAGACGGGTCAACGACAAGTCAAACGAGATGGGACTCGATGAGCATCAAGATACAGAACTTAGTGTGGCGGTTGATCCTGCCACCCATGATCAAGTTGGTGGCGATAGCCCTCGCTGATCATGCTCATGACGACGGTACTGAGGCACGACCCAGTCAGGCACTACTCGAGGCCAAGACGGGTCTGAGTAACGCCAGCGTCAGGCGATCACTACGACACCTGCTTGAGATCGGTGTGATCCGACTCGAGAGACGGTCGACTCAACACCACGCCAACGTGTACGCGTTTGATCTCAGGGTGATCACACAGACCACCCTCACGACATCTCAGGGTGATCACACAGTACGTCAGGGTGGTCACACAGTACGCCCAGAGGGATCACACAGATCCCCTAACCATAAGAACCGTCCTATTGAACCAACGACCGTGAACCGTCATGTTGTAATAAGTCCACCTGACGACCTCGAGTCAGAGGCACAACGTCGACGTGAGATCGAGGCCTACGGTCACGTGTTGAGCGATCGTGAACGGATCCGTTTGATCAAGGCTCAACTCAAGGGCATGACGTTTGTACCCGATGGTGACGTATCATGAAGGCATGTCTCAGACCGACTCACCCGACGTTGATCTCCCCGAGGTCATCGACCTACTGTGTCGACTCCAAGAGACGGGGTCGTCGATCTACCTACAACGGGCGATCAACAACCTGACGATCACACCGGCACCTGACGGTGACCTACTCAACTCGGTCGAGACCCACTACGCCGAACTCAAGGCACTGCTTCCCGGATACTGCGACGGGTGTGGTGAGTGGGCACTACGTCGGATCGAGTCGTACTGGGGCGCACACCCACACCTGTGTGGTCTGTGTCGTCAACGAGCGGTGATGATCTTTGACCGTAACGACAAGTGGCCACCGACCACAGTCCCCGATCGACCATGAAGCGATCGCGTCTCAAGCCGATGTCGGCCAAGCGACGATCACAGATCCCCGAGCGTCAAGCGTTACGTGAGCGGGTACTTGAGAGATCGTCACGGTGTGAGGCAAACCTCGACACGATCTGCTCGTACCACGCCACCGACGTACATGAGATCAAGACACGTGCCCGAGGTGGGTCGATCCTCGACGACGACAACTGTGTTGGTCTGTGTCGCAACTGCCATCGGTGGATCACTGATCACCCAGCGTGGGCACTTGAGCATGGGTTCATGGTTCACTCATGGGCGACCGAGGCAGACATGATCGCCGCGCAACGAGCAAGGGTGATGTGGACACGTGGTGTGATGACGGTGAGTGATGATGACCCGTTCTGACAAGTTGTTGTCACTCGAGCAGTTGCGATCACTCGAGACCGAAGCCGAGTTTCAAACACGTGTCGTTACGGTGGCACGTCTTGCTGGTTGGAAGGTCTACGCGATCCCTGACTCACGTCGAGCAACGATCGCTGGTTACCCCGACCTCACGATGTGGCGTGGTACTCGACTGATCTTTGCCGAACTCAAACGAGACAAAGGTCGACTGTCACCAGCACAGGTCGAGGTGCTTGATGACCTACGCAAGATCCCCTGTGCCGAGGTCTACGTATGGCGACCAAACGAGTGGACTGACATACGAAAAGCCTTACAGTGACTGGCGATTAGAGCCCTCAAAAAAACTTGTCGAAAATACTTGTGTTGACCGTACGGCGGTCACTACACTTGACCTTGTCAGGTGAGAAGCCAAGTACCACCGACAGGGAGTAGTGAGATGGCAAAGATTTACACACACAAGTGTCTTACCTGTGGTCAGAAGTTTGGATCGCTCGAGTCGGCACAGACCCACGTCAACAAGCGTCACGCTAACGGTGCTGTGTGGGTCGAGGGCAACAAGTCGTTGTGGGACGAGCGTTCGACTGACGGCCGTTACATGCTGGTCTGTAACACTCACAGCCAAGCGATCAACTTTACGTCGAAGGCCATCGCTCTCGACTGGACACGTACCGTCGACACCCGGGAGTTCTGCGAGTGCTGTGCCAACCCCGACGAGTGGTGCGACGGGTGCGAGACCCACGTCGGCACTTGGCAGATGGAGTTCCACAAGTGCCTCGGCACCACGTCGGTCTTGGTGGGTGCGTGATGGCGAACCGCTACTTCTACAAAGGCCACCACATCGTGCCGGTCATGAACGATGACATCGAGAACGTTGTGGACTACTGGGACATCATTGAGTGTTCGTGCGACGCAAGTGGGTTTGACTGTGACTGCTGGTGGAACGAGTCTGCGCCAACAGAAACGGCGGCGAGTCTCAAGGACGCGAAGTCGATCGCGTCGAAGCGTTGGGAGGAAGGCAGGTTCTTTCGTGCGGTGTGGAAGGTGGTGGCACGATGACCATCGACGACATCATCGCATGTGCCAAGTCACACGGGTCACACTTCTTTGATGCCGACGCACGTCGGTTCTTTCTGTCTCGTATCTCGAGCAAGACGTTTGGCATCGAGGGCAACATCTTTGTGACCAGCGAGAAGCATGAGTACGCAAGCGAGCGTGTGACGATCAACGAGCCTCGTCGGTACACGGTACGAGCCATCGACCCCGAGACTGGCGAGATCGACTCGTTGTCATCGTGGCAACAGTTTGACAACCAGCGTGAGGCGTTTGAGTGGGCACGACGTTACGGTCAGGCGATGTTGGATCAGAGGGCATCATGACCGCGACCTACCGTCTCTACGAGTGTGAGGTCGAGTGGAAGGACGACAACACCACCGCCGACGTGACGATCGGTTGGATCTGGTCTGGTGAGGGATCGGCACTTGACTGTGACGACGACGTGTTCTACTGGCTCGACCATGAGCCCTACACGGGTCAAGATCTTGGTGACTGCTGGGTCACCCGTGTGGGCATACCGATCGAGATGTGGCGGGTCACGTACAACTACGAGTACGTGATCATGGCCTTTGATCAACATGAGGCGGTCACACGATCTGCCGAGTTGTTTGGTCGTGACGTACTCGACGGTCGTCAACCAAAGGTCGAGATGATCGACAAGGCCAAGTTCACCAACGGTGAGTACGAGGTCAGGTTTGTCACCACGATGTACGTCAAGGCCGACTCGCCCGACGAGGCAGAGGAGTTGGCCAACGAGATGTACCCGACCGTCGTCGGATCTCAGGGTGAGCGGTTTCACATCGAGGTGGTCGAGGTATGACCCTCATGATCAAAGACTGGGTGGGCAACGTCTGCTTTGATGGCAAGACGTTTGAGACGTTTGAGGAAGCGTGGGCTCACGTGTACGAGAACGACCCCGAGCCCAGTTACCTCGACCCACGTTGGAAGGATCACTGGTTCGACGATTACTACGTCACTGAGGTCGAGGTCGAGTCATGATCCGTATCGACTACCTCGGAGACGTTGGTGACCCGACACCAGCACCGACGCTGTTCGACTTTACTGAGGTGACCTATGACACGTCTCAGAGCCTGTATGAGCGGTTCTTGGCGTTTCACAAGGCAAACCCATCGGTGTACGCAGAACTCAAGCGTCTGGCCATGATCCTCAAGAGACGTGGTCACACCAAGATCGGCATCGCCATGCTCTACGAGCAGATGCGATGGCAGTGGTACGCCCAGACAACCGATGTGTCTGGGTTCAAGTTGAGCAACAACCATCGGGCGTACTACGCACGACTGCTCATGACACAAGAACCGGAACTCGCCGGTTTCTTTACAACAAGGGAGACATCATCATGATCAAGTCGATCAAACGGCTACTGACCCGTCGTCAGTCAACACCGACCCCGACCGTCAACACGGCGACGATCGAGGTACCGCTACCTCAACCGTTGCGGTTTACGTCGGGTGACGAGATCCGTCAGTACCTGAACGAGCGTACGCTCGACGGGTCGATCCGATCTGGTGTCTCGTTCATGACCAAGACCTACGGTCATTTCGGTCACATCTTCATCACCAGTGAGACGGTGGCCAAGAAGCGTCGGTACACGATCGGTTGGATCCACCCGTACACGGGTGTGGTCGACCACTTGAGCGAGGTACACCAGTACGCAACACTGGCCGACGCTCGTCGACGTGCCAAGTATTGGGACGAGACCGAGGAAGTGGCCGAGTGACGACCCGAGTGATCTGTGACGAGTGTGACTTCTGTATCGACCCACAACATGACGGTGTGGCCAACGCCCACTGTGATCGTTGTGATGAGGTACCAGTGATCACGACCCGTGAGGAGTGGGTCGAGTACGGGATCTCTAAGGGCTACTGCTCACCCACGTACTGTGACACCCACGATGGCACCCCGATGGTCGAACTCGAGTTGGATCAGTTCGACTCAGGTCACGACCCGTGTGTGATCGCCATCAGACTCGGTAACGAGGACGAGTGGCAAGCCGACGCCGAGGCCTTTGGCGACATCAAGTAATGACAAACAACAACAACAAGGACAACAACATGAACTACGAAGTGATCGAACACCTAGACAACATCACCCACGAGCAGTGGCTCGACCTACGATCGACGGGCATCGGGGGATCAGACTGTGCGGCAGTGTTTGGCGAGTCGCCATACACGTCACCACTGACCCTGTGGGCTCAGAAGTCGGGTCGGGTCGAACGAGACGTACCGACCAACGAAGCAATGGAGTGGGGCAACTTGCTCGAGGACGTTGTGGCCAGCAAGTTTGCTCGTGACCACAACAAAGTCGTCGTCAAGTGGCCGGTGATGCTACGGTCACGTCGACTCCCTCACATGCTCGCCAACCTCGACTTTGTGATCATGGCCGACGACTCACACTTTGAGGCGGGCACGATCACCACGTGGAACGAGACGACACCACCACCCGGGATCATCGACTCGATCCTCGAGATCAAGACTGCTGGACTCGTTGGTCGGTACTCGACCCATCAGTGGGACGACGACGGGGTACCCACTGGGTACTGGTATCAGGGTCTCCACTACTCAACCGTGACGGGTATCTCCAGCGTGACGTATGCGGCACTCGTAGCAGGATCAGGTCTGGTCGTACGTGAGCGGTTCTACAACGAGGGTGATCACCTCACCTGTGAGTTGACCGAGGCAGTGTTCTGGACAAACGTCACGTCGGGCACACCACCCGAGGTCGACGGGTCACCATCGACATCAGAAACGATCAGTGAGTTGTACCCGACATCGACCGAGACCACCATCGAGGCCGACGAGTTCATGCTCGAGACGTACAAGACCTACTGTGAGGCAAAGTCAGCACTGACCGAACTCGAGCGTCGGGTCAAGCAGTTGCGGGCACAACTCGAGATGGGCATCGGATCATCAGAGGCAGTGACCTACAACGGTGAGACGTTGTTCACGTACAAGTCGACCAAAGACACCGAGGCGTTTGACGCTAAGTTGTTCAAGACGACTCACCCCGATCTCTACAAAGAGTTCGTCAAGCCCAAGTCGGGCTACCGAGTCATGCGTATGAAGGGAGAACTGTGATGACGTATGTGGCACTCGTCGTGACCATCATCATCGTTGCGTACATCGGCTACAAAGCGTGGAACGTATGACGGTGGCGTTGCTTTGTACGTTGTTGATCTTCATCGCGGTCAGCAACATCATCAACAACAAGTAGTGGTCAAACCCCAGTAATCACTTGGTGTTTGAGAGATACTTGACATGACCGTTTGACGGTCACTACACTAGATCTCGTAGCGACCGAAGCACAGTACGTCGATACAGGGAGAAGTGTGATGGACACAGTTGAGATGAAGCAATACAAGAAGGACTACAACCGAGGTTGGAATACGTCGGCTCGTATGACTGATGGTGCGCTTGACCGAGCCGATGGTCGAGGTGAGGTGACCGCGTGGTTCTCCGGTTACTACGACCACGCATGCGGCCGTGACAAGTGGATCAACCAAGAAGGCATCCACCGCATCACCGGCGTTCAGGTGTTTGACCCAGTCACCGGCCTGAATGTGGGTAACTGATCATGAAGGCAAGCGAGGCAGGTGTCTGGGTCGAGGAAGGTGTGGGTGAGATGTACCCACGTCTCAAGTGGAAGTGGATCGTCGACCGCTCACTGGTGATCGACAAGGTGACGGGTCAGCCAGTCAACTACGAGTTCAGGGCCAGCATCACCGACGACAGCAAGTACCACACCATCATCTGCGCCCGTCACCGTAAGGCGACTCGACGCAAGGATCACAAGAACATGGGCGAGGCTCAGACACAGATCCTCAGGTGGCTCGACCGTAACTTTGAGGTGACGCTGTGATGCTCGGGGTCAACTATGTGTGAGCAGAAGTGGGCGGTCACTCGGATCATCAAGACTCGAGGTAACCTGACCGAGTACGTCACCCGATCTCACGGCCACAGGGTCGTGGTCACTCGGGGGCAAGGGGACAAGCGATGTGTGATCTTGATCAACGGTCGGTTCATGGAGACGACACTCAGTCTGGCCAGAGCCAAGACACGGGCACTCGAGTTGGCCGCCGTTGTCTGATCTGTGGTCAACCGATCGACTGCCCCGAGGTGGCCATCGGTGTGTGGCGACACACCACGACCAAACAGATCAGGTGTCACACCGATCAACCAGACTGTGATCACAGGGTGACCCCATGACGATCGTCGCTGGCATCGTCACACCCACTGGGTGTTACATCGGATCCGACTCGATGTCGAGTGACGGTGATCTCTACACGGTCTCGGCCACACCAAAGATCATGAGGGTCGGTGACACCCTGATCGGGTTTGCTGGATCATGGCGAGCGGGTCAGCAGTTCTTTGATCACGTACGCAAGAACGAGACGATGACCCTCGAGCAGATGGTTGACTTTGAGACGACCGAGACTGACTTCAACCTGCTGGTGATCAAGGATCGTGAGGTCTACGAGGTCTCACAGGATCGGGCACTGATCAAGTCGGTCAAGACTCGAGGTGTGGCCTACGCCGCGATCGGGTCAGGGTCGGCGGTGTGTCTGGGTGCCCTTGCCTACGCCCGACCCAAACTTGACAAGGTGGCACTCAGGCGGGCGTTGACCGTGACCGCTCAACACGTGACGACGGTCTGTGCCCCGATGACGGTCATGTCTGTGCTAGAACAGAGGTAACACAGCACAACACAGGGGAGAGATCATGACACTGTCAGTCCACTCGGTCGCCATCGACTCGGTCACACCACACCCAGAGAACGTACGTCAGGGCGATGTCGGGTCGATCGTCGAGTCGCTCAAGACTCACGGCCAGTACCGACCCATCGTCGTACAGAAGTCGACGGGTCACATCTTGGCTGGTAACCACACGTGGAAGGCCGCCCGACTGCTCAAGTGGCCAGAGATCGCGGTCACCGAGATCGACGTTGACGACGAGCAAGCCTTACGGATCCTGTTGATGGACAACCGAGCCAACGATCTGGCCTCATACGACGAGTCGGGTCTGCTCGACCTGCTCAAGATGTTGGCCGAGTCTGAGGCACAGTTGGCGGGTACTGGTTACACCCTCGAGGATCTCGACGACAAGGCGGCACTGGCGGCACTGACCCTCGACCTCAGTGACGACCCGATCGGTGAACTCCACGATCACCTCGCGGTGGTCAAGATCCGTCTCGACCTTGACAAAGAGACCGCCGACCTATTCCGCGCACAACCGGGACACGACGACGTGGCCAAACTCAAGGGTCTGCTCGGTGTCAGTTGATCTACTGATGTCGTATGCCTACCATGCGACTGCCAAGTTTGACAAGATCCGTGAGGCACTGGGTGCCAACCAGCACCTGATGATCGACTCGGGGGCGTTTACCGTCTTTACCAAAGGCAAGCAGATCGACCGTGAGCAGTACGCCAAGTTCTTGACCCACTGGCGAGGTGCCTACAACTACGCCATGACCCTCGACGTGATCGGTGACCCAGTGGCGACCGAGGCAAACCTACAGTGGTTGCTCGACAAGGGTCTGCCGGTGATCCCCGTTTACACAGCACGTGCCCCGATCAGTGAACTCGAGTCACTGGCCGAGCGGTTTGACTACATCGCCTACGGTGGTCTCGTCGGTGTGCCCAAACCGATCCAGATGCGAGCCCTCAAGGTGGTCACCGACATCGCCGCTCAAGCCAACTGTCGAGTTCACGCTCTCGGTCAAGCGTCGGCACGTACGTTTACCCAGACCCAGACCTACTCGGGCGACTCGTCAAAGGCCTCGACAGCACCAGTCAACAACACGGTGTCGTTGGCCGATCTCTCGACGGGCAAGTTTGTGACGATCAAGATGAACGACCCAAAGACAGCGATCGGTCACGAACGACTGCTCAGGGCGTACGGTCTCAACGTGGCCGACTGCTTCGGCCCTGATCGTTGGCAACGAGACAACCGAAAGAAGATCATGAGGGCTGGGTTCTTGGCCGTTGCTGTCATGGGCGCACTACTCAAGGGTGAGAACGAGAAGCCTGTGGTCTACTCGGCGTTTACGTCAGGTGACCTCGATGCGATCCTCAACGCCGCCCGAGACTGGCGCACCGGCAACCTGCCACCAGCGTTTGATCACGTACTGGCGAGGTCGATGTGAACGTCGATCAGGGTGTGACCTTTGGTCTGTGGCCTGACCAGACCTCGAAGTTGATCTACTGGGATCTCATGCCCGTCATGCTCAACGGTGTCGACACCAGTGGTCGAGTCGGTGATCTTGGTGGGGGCAACGGGATCATCAAGACGTGGGTGCCACAGGCCGTGACGATCGACGTTGACGAGACCAAACAACCAGACATCGTCGACAACATCTTGACCCACGTCGGTGACTACGACCTTGTGATCATCAGATACGTACTTCACTACCTCGATGATCATCAGGTACGGGCACTACTGAGACACCTGTCGCTCAACCACGACGGTCAGATCTTGTTGATCCAGTTTGTCAACGACGACCTCGAGGCCAAGCAAGCCAACTCGGTCAACGAGACCAAGTGGTTTCGACGTGAGGATCATCTTGAGTCACTGATCGCTCACACCCACCTGATCGTTGATCGTAAGTCAGTCGGGTACCGTGTCGGTGCCGACTTCTACCGCAACCGACTTGGTCACCCAAACCCCACGCCACACAACGAGACCGTCGTTGGTTACCTACTCGAGAGGAGACTGCCATGAGAACGTCGATAAGCAAAGAGGTTGAGTTTGACACAGGACACCGAGTACCCGATCACCAGTCAAAGTGTTACAACCCACATGGTCACCGTTATCGTGTCAGGGCGACGTGTGAGGGTCAGGTTGTCAACGAGGCAGGGTCGGCAGACAACGGCATGCTCGTCGACTTCTCAGACCTCAAGCGTTGGTTGACCGAGTACGTACACGATCGGTTTGACCACGCCTTTGTCGTGTACGCCGACGATGTCACGATGCGTCACGCCCTCACCACTGATCCGTTGTGGAACGTGGTGGTCGTCAACTACACACCGACGGCCGAGAACCTTGCTCGAGACATCTTTGTACGACTGGCACCGATCATCGAGTCACACTGGCGTGGCAACATGACCCTGACCAAGATCGAGTTGTGGGAGACCCCGACCAGTGTTGCGGTGGTGGAACGATGACCAGCGATCGTGTGGTGATCCACAACTCACGTCACGTACCGACCCTACGTGTGGCCGAGGTCTTTGGTCCCACGATCCAAGGCGAGGGCAAACACATGGGTCGACAAACTCACTTCATCAGACTGAGCGGTTGTAACTTGTCATGCTCATGGTGTGACACCCCGTACACGTGGGACTGGTCTGGTGTCAACGGCACCAAGTACGACCGTGAGACCGAGTCAAAGATCTACACGGTCGAGGAACTGGTCAACCTGATGGATCAGTCAGACGCAACCAGCGTGGTGATCACAGGTGGTGAGCCACTGGTACAGGCAAAGGCACTGGTCGAGTTGGCCAACGATCTGATCTACATGGGGATCAGTGTCGAGATCGAGACCAACGGCACCCGACCCTGCCCCGACAACATCTCACGATCGGTACAGTGGAACATCAGCCCCAAACTGACGACCAGTGGTAACGCCAACGGGATCAAACCAAAGGCACTGAGGTCGTACCCAGCGTCAGCGATCTACAAGTTTGTGATCACTGATCCGACCGACATCGACGAGATCAACCGACTGGGTCTGGCACCATCACAGGTCTGGTTGATGCCCGAGGGTCGTACTCCGACCGAGATCAACAAGCGAGCCCTCATGGTCGCCAACCTCGCCCTGACACACGGGTACAACTACTCACATCGACTACACGTCACGTTGTGGGGCAACAAGAGAGGACACTGAGATGTTGGAGATCACTGAGACGGGCGTATACGCGTCTCTCGCGGCAGTTGTGGCCGAGGGTCGACGGTTAGCCCAGAGATGGGTCGGCAAGGGTATAACTGACGTTTGCGGCATACCACGTGGCGGTCTGTACCCAGCACTGATCGTGGCCGAGACACTGGGCGTACCAGTCACTGATCAGGTCACCGCTAACACACTGGTCGTCGACGATCTTGTTGACTCGGGTCGTACCGCCGAGTGGTGGGTCAAGAGCCATCACTTTGACGCCCTTTACCGCAAGTCACACTCACCCGCTCACATCGCACCCGAGGCCACTGAGATCGAGGGTTGGATCACGTTCGCTTGGGAGACCAACGAGACGGGACCAGAGGACGCAGTCGTACGGTTGCTTGAGTACGTGGGTGAGGATCCGACTCGAGACGGTCTGATCGACACACCCAAGCGGGTGATCAAAGCACTGACCGAGTTGACCACAGGGTACGGCCAGTCACCCGAGACGATCTTGTCGACGACCTTTGACGTTGGATCCGACGAGATGATCGTGGTCAGCAACATCGAGTTCTCGTCGATGTGTGAACACCACATGTTGCCGTTCATCGGCCACGTGACGATCGGGTACATACCTCGAGGTCGAGTCGTCGGTCTCTCAAAGTTGGCACGACTCGTCGACGTGTTTGCCAAGCGACTACAGGTACAAGAGCGACTGACCCGTGAGATCGCCCAAGCCATCGAGGATCATCTCGACACGGTGGGTGTGGGTGTGATCGTTACGAGCCACCACTCGTGTATGGGTCTGAGGGGCGTCAAGAAGCCATCGGCCAAGATGACGACCTCATCGCTACTCGGTGTGTTTCGGTCTGACCCCGTTGTGAGATCAGAGTTTCTCGCTCACCACGATCACTAGATACGCTAGACACATGGGCAATAGAAACAACACACCGACCCCAGAGTTGATCGACAAAGAGCGACGGGTACTCGAGTTGCGTCGTGCTGGTGTGACCTACGAGGAGATCGCCAACCTCACTGGGTACGCCACCGCTCAAGGTGCCTACCTCGCCTACAACCGAGCCCTCAAGAGAACGCTCGTTGACGCTGGTGCCCAAGAAGCCCGAGAGATGGAACTCGACCGACTCGACAAACTACAACGATCATGCTGGGCTCGAGCCCTCAACGGTGACGACAAGGCAGTCGACCGAGTGTTGCGGATCATGGAACATCGTGCCCGCTACCTCGGTTTGTACGCCCCGACAAAGGTACAGATGGAGACGGTGGTCTATGACGCAGGAACGATCGAAGGAGAAGTCGCCCGACTCAGACTCCTACTTGAGCAACCTAGCGGCGAGCAGGGTGTTCTGGACGGATCATCAAGCGAGACCGGAACAGATACCGAGTCTTGACGACTGGGGCGTGTGGTTGTACCTCGCTGGTCGAGGTGCTGGTAAGACCCGTACCGCCGCAGAGTGGGTGGCGTGGCAAGCGATCACACAGGCCGGTACCCGATGGGCGGTAGTGGCCGCGACCTTTGGTGACGTACGTGACACGTGTGCCGAGGGTGAGTCAGGTCTGATCACCGTCTTGCGTCGGTACAACGTACTCAAGCACTACAACCGCTCGATGGGTGAGATCCGTCTCGACAACGGGTCACTGATCAAGTTGTTCTCAGCCGACGAGCCAGACCGACTACGTGGTCCACAGTTTCACGGTGCTTGGTGTGACGAGTTAGCCGCGTGGCGGTACACCGACACCTACGACCAACTCCAGTTCACCTTGCGTCTCGGTACCAAGCCACAAACGATCATTACAACCACACCACGACCGACCAAGATCATCAAGGACTTGGTGGCCGAGTCAGGATCAGGTCGAGTCAGGGTGATCAGAGGATCGACCTTTGACAACGCCAAGAACTTGGCACCCGCCGCTCTCGCTCAGTTGCGCCAACGGTACGAGGGCACACGACTGGGTCGACAAGAACTCGAGGCCGAGATCCTTGACGACGTACCGGGAGCGTTGTGGACACTCAAGATGGTTGAGGAGTGTCGGGTCACTGACGTACCTGACATGACTCGAGTCGTCGTGGCCATCGACCCCGCCGCAACCTCAAACGAGAACAGTGACGAGACGGGGATCATCGTCGTGGGTCGTGGTGTCGACAACCGAGGCTACGTACTCGGTGACTACTCATGTCGTTTGTCACCTGCTGGGTGGGCACGTCGAGCGATCGAGGCCTTTGATCAACACCAAGCGTCACGGATCGTTGGTGAGACCAACATGGGTGGCGACATGATCGAGACGATCATCAAGCAGATCAGACCGACGATCCCTTATCGAGGTGTCGTGGCCAAGCGAGGCAAGTTGCTACGAGCAGAGCCAGTGTCGGCGTTGTACGAGCAGGGTCGGATCAGTCATCACGGGATCTACGCCGAACTCGAGACCCAGATGACGACATGGGTCGCTGGTGAGTCAGACTTCTCACCCGACCGACTCGACGCTCTCGTACACGGGATCACATCACTCAACATCGGGTCTGAGGGTGGTGCCGACCGTTACTTTGCGGCCATCGCCCCGAGGTGTCCGTACTGTGACATGCCCAACCCAGCCGAGGCGACGATCTGCGCGTCGTGTGTACGGTCGCTACAATGAACGAGACCCCACTAGGAGTGTGATGGCACTGTTCAACCGTAAGAGCAAACAAGACGCCCTAGTCGAGCGACTGGTCGACGCGATCACCAAAGCCAACAACATGGCCATGACACCGCTCGCCAACTCAGGGTACGTATCGGCCACAGTCGCCAACCCGTCACCCGTCGACGCTAGTGGTGTCGGTGGTCAGGGTCTGCTCTCGACAACCGCTCAGGCAAACCCACTGCCACGACCAGCAACGTCGTTTGGATCCCAACTCGGTCCTGCGGCACCGTTCTTACCCTCGCCACTCGACCCCGTCTTTGACGACTCGGGTCGTGCCCTACCTCGACTGTGGGAGTTCCCAGTCGCATGGAACCTCGACCTCAACCAGCGTACGACGCCGTGGACGGTGCTTCGGTCGATGGCCGATCAGATCGACATCATTCACCGAGCGGTTGAGATCAAGATCGCAGAGATCACCAAGATGGGCTGGTCGTTTGAGATCGAGGACGCGACGATCACGTCGATCATGGCCGACCAGAACGTCAGTCACGCTAAGGCCGCCAAGATCGCTCGAGACAAGTACGCCAAGCAGATCGACGACCTACGTAAGTTCTGGGAGAACCCGTACCCACAACTCGGTCGCACGTTCACCGAGTGGATGACCGAGTTCTTGTGGCAACACATGGTCTTTGATGGTACGCCCGTGTACGCCCGTTACAACCTCGGCAAAGAGGTCATCGGCTTTGAGATCATCGACTCACCGACGATCAAGGTCTTGCTCGACAACCGAGGTGCTGTACCGTCACCACCTTCACCGGCATACCAGCAGATCCTGTGGGGATTCCCTCGAGGTGAATACCAGTGGACACCCGAGTCTGACGGTGAGTTCTACAACGCCCCCGGCAGGAGCAACGAGTACCTGCGCGACCAGTTGGCCTACTTTGTGCGCAACCGACGTACGTGGTCACCCTACGGTTTCAGTGCCGTTGAGGAAGCAGTACCCGCCGCGACCCTGTACCTCGACCGTCAGCAGTGGATGAAGTCAGAGTATCGAGACGGGTCGATGCCGATGGCGTTCTTTGAGACTGACTCAGAGGAGATGGATCCAACCCACCTCGCCGCCTTTGAGCGAGTGTTCAACGATCGTCTCGTCGGGTCGACGGTTGAGCGTCACCGCATGAAGGTGTTGCCCCGAGGGTTCAAACCCGTGTTCGCCCCAGCGATCGAGAGCCAATACAAGAACGAATACGACGAATACATCATCTTGCGTATCGCCACGATCTTTGGTGTGGCACCGTCAGCGATGGGTGTGGTTCCCCGCTCGGGTCTCGGTGGTAAGGGTGAACATCAGGGTGAGGCACAGGCCGCCCTGACCACGTCACAGAAGCCGCTTGAGGCGTTCCTCATCGAGACCATCAACACGTTGTCACGTCGGTTTCTCAACTCAGACAAGAACATCACATTCTCGTTTGACGACGACGACTCAGATGTCAACCAGATGGCACAACGGGCGACCGCTTACCAGACCGCTCTACAGTCGGGTCAGATGACGATCAATGACGTACGTGGTGAACTCAACATGCCGTTGTACGACATCGAGGAAGCAGACGAGCCGTTGATCTTGGCCGGTAACACGCTCCAGTTCTTGACGGGTCTACTCGACAACCAACGACAAGCGATGGCAAACAACACGAAAGGATCAGACGATGGCGATCAAGTGGATGGTGGGACCAGTGGTGGCCGACTCACCGAAGGCGACCCACAAGAAGGGTCTCAAGAAGGGTCGACGACCCAGCCTCAAGTCAAGCCGACGCAAACTGAGGTAGAGCCCACCGAGGCCAAGTCACTCATGGCCGACGAGATCCGTGACTTTGCTCGGTTCGTCAAGTCGCGTCACAAGCGTGGTAACTGGCGACCCTTTGACTTCTCAACCGTCACCGAGTCTGTGGCCGAGATCCTCAACGAGAGGGCTTACTTCATCGTCAAGGGTGTCGCCCCCATGCCCGAGATCTTGACCACGTGGGTCACTGAGATCATCGAAGGGCAGATAACCGATAACCCTTTATCACGACCGATCGCTGGTCTGACTACTAAGCGATCGCTCGACGACCAAGTCGGTCTGACCCACAAGAAGCAGATCGAGGATCACTACCTCACCCAGATCATCGACGCCATGAGTCAGTCGATCTCAGGTGTCGACGAGGCCATCAGTCAGGTGATGACGATGATGGGTCAGAAAGCGGCCACCGATCCCTTGACCCTCGTCAAGAGCATCGTCAAGTGGGACGCGACACCACTGAGAAAGGTGTTGACCAACGTCTATCGTGAGGCGGGCTACGTCGGCACAGCGATGGCGGTCAAAGACATGGGCAACAACGCATCGCTCTCGTACCCACTGGCAGAGGCGGCGGCCACGATCGACTGGTCGACATGGTCACCGGGATCACCAGTCGCCGCAGACTTGTTGTCGGGTGGTGGTCTACAGGCGACCCTCGACCAACTGGGGATCACCATCGCGGGCATCGGTGACACTCGGATCACACGGGTCGGCAACATCATCGGTGCTGGTGTCTCACAGGGTCTGCCCGCAAAGACGATCGCTCGTAACATCGCCTCGATGGTCAGTGATCCCTCGAGTGCTTACGTCGTGGCAGTCACCGAGACCAACCGAGCGTACTGTCAAGCGTCGGTCGATCAGTACGCCGCAACTGGTCTCACCGAGTTTGAGTGGATCGCATACGACACGGCATGCGCCGAGTGTGCCACACTTGAGGGCAACCACCCGATCGGTGACCCAGTACCACCACAACACCCGAGTTGCCGTTGTACGGTCGCGGCAGTAATCTCAAACTAAGAACACAGGAGATCAACATGAGTGACATCACGTACGTCGGCTTCGGCGACTTGACCTACAAGAGCGCACCCGATGGATCGTTGATCGTCTACGGCAAGGCCACAGGACCCGACCTCGACCTCGACCAGCAGATCTGTGACCCCGAGTGGCTCAAGACTGCCATGCCTCAGTGGATGGCCACTGGTGCCAACGTACGAGAGATGCACCAGTCGATCGCCGCAGGTGTTGGTCTCGAGTTGTCGGCCACTGGTGACGACTGGTTCCTCAAGTCTGAGGTCGTCGACGACAACACCAAGAAGAAGATCGAAAAGGGTGTCCTCAAGGGCTACTCGATCGGTATCAAGGGTGCCCGTATCGTCAAGTCTGACGACGCCCCAAACGGTCGGATCGTCTCGGGTCAGATCGTAGAAGTCTCACTGGTCGACCGTCCAGCAAACCCTACGGCCACCGTCGAGATCGCCAAGTCGGTTGACGGTGGTGACCTCGAGATCGTCAAGGGCGTCGGCGGTATCGACCTACAACCACTGATCCCCGACACCCAGCAGGGTCACGCCGAGGTCGCCGCGATCATTCCTCAGATGAACGTCATCGACGTACATGCTCTGCCAAACGACAGCGACGAGGCGTACCCGTCGTCAGAGGTGTGCCCGAAGTGTAACGGTCTCGGTGTCACCGTCGACGACAACCAGTCGTGTTCTTACTGTGGTGGATCGGGCAAGTTCCCCGCCGAGGGTGAAGCCCACACCGATGCCGACATGCCCTACACGCGCACTCGGATCGGTGACAAGGCCATCACCTCAGACCTGCTCAAGACGATCTCGGGTGACCTCACCAAGATGGCTCACGACCCAGCAGACCTCAACGCCGTACGTCAGTCACTGATCAACTTGATCAAGCAGGAACTCGACGAGATGGCAACGGGCAACGAGAACGAGACCGACGACGTGGCCGAGTTGTTGTCGGCACTGTGTACGTTCTTGTGCTGGTGGAACGACGAGGCCAACGAGTCGACCAACGAGACCACACCACCCTTCGCAAACAGCGTTGACAACTTAGGAGACGACACCATGAGTTACATCGGACTCGGCGTATCTGCCGACCTGATCAAGAGCGCATCAGCACCCGACGCGACCGACGAGGTCAAGGGTGAGTTGCGTACAGAGATCGTCAAGGCTCTCGGCCTTGAAGAAGTCATCACCACAAAGGCAGAGTTGAGCAAGGCAACAGAGGAGATCGCTCTCCTAAAGGCCGCACTCAACGAAGTGAGGGAGATGGCAACGCCCGGAGGTCCCGCCCTTCGAGCAACCAACGGTCAGGCGAACAAAGCCGCCGACGCCGAACGTTTACAGTCAGAGGCAGGTCGGTTCCGCCGACTCGCAGAGTCTGTGTACGACCCCACCATGAAGTCTGGTTACTTGGACAAGGCTCTCGCTCTCGAGGCCGACGCCAAAGCCATACTCCGTAACTAACCAACCAACCCTCACAGAAAGATAACAACATGGCTCTCACAGCCCCCGCCATTGACGAACTGTTTGGTGGTCTGCCCGCCGAACAGCGTCTCGACCGTTTCGAGGCGTACAAGTCAGCACTCAGCCTTTGCCACAAGCGCACCCAGTCCGGTGGTGTGATCTGGAACGGCAGTCAGGTAGTCAAGAACACGACCGTTGCCGACCGCATCGGTGAAGTCAAGGATCTGGTCACTAAGGGCATGAGCCCTGAGCAGGTTGCCGACATCGCCACCGCCCTCGACCGCGTACAGGACATCAGCAAGGCTGGTTCTGAGTGGACGTTGACTAATCCGTTGAACAACAGTTCTTCCGGTGTCACTGGTCTCGTTCCCTACGACCTCGAACCCGCACTCGCGATGCTCGTACCTCGCTCGTTCATCTTGCGCAACTCAACGTCGCGTATCGGTGGCATTGGTCAGGCATACGAGTTCCGTCGGATCCTCGGTGTGACCAACTCCAACACTGGTGGCGTTGCCAACATGTCGACCTTCTTTAGCGGTACGTCGGTACAGGACACCTTTGGTGCCGTTACCCTCAACCGCCCAAAGAAGATCTCGTACGCCGCAGACAAGATCGTGTTGAGCCACGTGAATCAGGGTGTGTCCGACCAAGTCGACCTGACCGCCCAGTTCGCGGGCCAAGGGTACACGGACCTGCGCCAACTTTCACACACTGCCTTGATCTGGGCTCACATGCTGGGCGAAGAGCGCAACATGCTCAACGGCTCGGCATCGGTCTTGCCCATCACGGGTCTGTCGGCCAGTGCCGCCGCCGCCTCGATCACTGGATCGGGTCTGCCAGCAGGTGCTACGTCGGGCATCATCGTGACCTTCTCGTCACCTGCCGGTGAGTCTCAGGGCATCTCGGTGTCCTCGACCCCGACGTTGACTGCTGGTCAGGGTCTGACCTTGACGATCACGGGTACGGTGCCAACTCGCGCCATCGCCACCAACGTGTACGTCGTCTCGGGCGGTGCCTACTACAAGGGCACGACCGTTCGTGTCGACGGTACGTCACCCACGACCTTCACCTCGATCACGTCAGCCGTTTACAACGCTGTGTCAACCAGTGCCGACAACGGCTCGGGTAACTCACAGGGTTACGACGGTTTCGTCTCGACCTTCACTGGTGCCAACGCGGGTTACACCAAGTCGCTCAACGGTTCGTTGTCGACCTCGATCCCGGGTGACGAGTTCCAGAGCCTGTTCTACAGTCTCTACACCTCAGTCATCGCAGACCCTGACTACATCTTGACCACCGCGTCGATCCGTAAGTCACTGGCCGCCGCGATCCAGCAACAGCAGTCAGGTGCCAACACTGGTTACCGTCTCAACTACCAGACTGGTGCCGATGGCATCACGATCGGTTCCGTTGTCACTGCGGTGCAGAACGAGTCCACCGGCAAGATGGTCGACGTTGTCCCTCACCCTTACATGCCAGCAGGTGTGGCTCTCGTCCACTCAAAGACGTTGCCCTTCCCTGACTCGGGTGTGTCTGAGACTGTTCAGGCCGTCAACGTACAGGACCTCACGATCCTCGAGTGGCCACAGGTTCAGTTGAGTTGGGACTCAAGCACCTTCCAGTACGGCACCCTCGCGTTCCGTGCGCCAGCATGGTCAGGTGCCATCACCAACATCGTCTCGTAATAAGACGACACCAGTCGCTACTATGTAGCGAGGCATGGGTGGTCTCACGGTTTCTCCCCCTGACCGTGAGACCACCCTTTGTCATTACATGAAAGGGTGAACACATGCGACTCGTCGGATCAGACCGAGGTCTCAAACAACTCGAGGTCGGTGATCGGATCATCAACCGATCCAAAGATGGCACGTTCCACGTCGATGGTCCCGGTGCCAAGCAACTCGTCAAGACTGGTGACTTCGCCGTTGCCGGTACCAACTTTCGTAGTGCCCGAGGGTACCGATGTGAGTGCGGCTTCGTGGCACTGATCAAAGATCGTTGTGGTCGATGTGGTGCCACCGACCTCACACCCGAGTACGACTGATGAAGTACCTACTGACCAACGGCAACCGTGAGTTAGCCAAAGACGGGATCTTTACGTGGTCACTACCCGCTCTCAACGCTCGGGTCGACGGCCACAACGTCGTCGTGTGTCCTAACGCTGGTGTGTGCGCCAACCTGTGTTACGCCCGATCTGGCACGTACAACTTCTCAAACGTCAAGGCCGCCCACGTACGCAACCTCAAGATGACCCTCGACGATCTGCTCGCTTGGGAGTCGACGATGACCACCGAACTCACAGCACGTCGATACCGAGGTGGCAAGTACGTGAGGATCCACGACTCGGGTGACTTCTACTCAGAGGCCTACTACCTCGCGTGGGTAAGCATCGCAACGTCGACACCCGACGTGACGTTCTACGCCTACACCAAAGAGGTCGAGATGGTGAAGCGTCATCACCGACCCGACAACTTTGTGATCATCTTTTCTATGGGTGGCAAACAGGATCATCTCATCGACCGTGATCGTGATCGTCACGCCGATGTGTTCCCATCACTTGAGTCGTTGCTCGAGGCTGGTTACACAGATCAAGAGGACTCAGACATCTTGGCGGCGACACTACCGACGACTCGTATCGGGATCGTTGTCAACAACATCAAACACCTCAAGAAGCGTCAGGGCGATGAAACGTTTGGTGGACTACAGATACGCCGAAACGAGCGTCTCAACGCCAAGTGATTACTGGGGTTTGACAAGATACTTGACATGACCGTTTGACGGTCATTAGTATTTAGTCATCGAGCGAAGCACAGTACCTCGATGAAAGTGAGTAGTGAGATGGAAGCAGTTACCGCAGTCAAGAAGTTGGTAGAGGGCAAGACCGTTGTCGAGGTGTCCTTGAACGGTGAGGTTGTAGCAACGATGGGTGGGGCTCGTGCCAACAACGCGGCCGCGATCCTCGTCATGAACCTTTCGAAGGGCTACACCTACGGTTGCCGTGGCACCGTCGCCGCCGCCGAGTCCGAGGCACGTCGTTGGTCGACCGGCACGTTCCAGATTCGCGGCGCACGTCCCGGCAAGTTCTACGGTGCCGTCGAGTCGTTCTACGTGGTCGTCGAGGACGTGCGTGACGAGAAGGGTGGTAACTAATCATGGCGACCCTACAGGACGTTCGTAAGTACGCCGCGTCACGACCAGTTGTGATCTACCTCGATAGCAACGAGATCGAGTGGGAGTCACAGTGGTGTGTCTCGGGTCAACACTACGGCTTGGTGTCGTTTGACGGGATCACAAAGGCCGAGGCCTACCAGTACGTCGTCGACGACCTCAAGGCACTGACCCCATGTGACGGGTCGTGGTGTTCTCGTACCGCCGAGGGTACGTGCGGCCAGTTGGTCTTGACCGGAAGTTCGTACTTCGTCGGTCGGATCATTGAGACACCAGTCGTCACCCCACCCTCGACCCCGGCACCAGTCGTCGACACCAAGCCGGTCAGTGGTCACTCATGGATCAAGGTCGACGAGTGGAACGGTCTGGTCAAGGGTGCCCCGCTCAAGGTCTCGGGTGAGCGTGGGTCGTGGACGTTTGTCTCGGCACACGAACTCAACGGTGAGATCATCGCGGTCAACGTACACGGCGGCACCAGTGGTCACACCTCGATGCGGTCGTTCTACCCACACCGTGTCACCCCGATCAAGGCCAAGCGTCAACGAAAGGTACGGATCGAGGCCTAACCATACAACACCCAGACCAGTCGAGGCGTCTCTCACTGGTGCTACCCTTGAGGCAAGCACCCAGTGAGAGGCGTCTTGTCGTATGACCGCAACAGCATCGTGGACTCAGCAGTCAGGTCGGGTCGAGCCATACGTGTCAGTCCAAGAGGTCTTGTCGTCGGCCAGTGCCGCCGCTATCGACTTCTCAAACCTCATCGAAAACGGATCGGCGGCCGTACAGAACCGAGCCCTGTATGAGTTGATCGTCAGGGCGTCAGCGATGGCCGACCGATACACGATGGGTCAGTACGGCACCCTCAACGCGACCAGCAACACCGAGAACGGTCGGTACCGACCAAACCGTCTTGGTCAGATCGTGGTCAACCCACACTTCACCCCGATCATCGCGGTCACCGACTTCAAGTCTGGGTACGGTCCCGGTAACGGTCTGTGGGACATCGAGGTCACCGCCGACACCTGCTCGATCGAGCGTGAGCAGTTCATCATGACCTACACCTCGTCGATCGGTCTGATCTCGGGTCCCCTGACGATCAGTGGTGGGTACTGGGCACCCGACAAAGAGTTGTTCTGTCAGTGGACGTACATCAACGGTTACGCCAACTCGTTTACCTCGAGTCAGGTCACGGCAGGATCAACGACCATCACCCTCAACGACACCACTGGTGTGATCGCTGGGCAGAACTTGTTTATCTGGGACGGTGTCAACGATGAGTACGTCACCGTGTCGTCGATCTCGGGCAACACCTTGACCCTTGCCAACCCAGTCCTGTTTACTCACGGTACTGGTGTCAACGTGTCTGCCCTACCCGCCGATGTCAAACAAGCGGTGATCCACTTTGTCATCGGTCTGGTCAAGCAACGTGGTCAGGGTGGCATCGTGATCAGTGAGACGGGTGAGCCTGTGGCCACGACACCAAAGGCTCAGAACTCGATGGAGGACTTTCTGCTGGCCTACGACCTACTCCACCCGTTCCGTGTTGTCTGGTCTCGGTCGTGAGTCGTACCACCGTACGATCAGCCATCGCCTCGTACCTCGAGTCGGCCAACGTCACGTACTTGTCGACGGTCAAACCCTTCCCCGCCAAGTTCACACCCGAGATGGAGTTCTACGAGGGTGAGGATCCCGGTGTCCAGTCTGGTGCGATCGTGTATCTCTACATCGAGCAAGAGACAGAACACCGCATCGCTCTCGGTGGGGCTCACGGCGGTCAGAAGGTCGTCGAGTACGTGTTTCACCTCGACTGTTTCTTTCGGTCGACCAAGCGTAAGACCGAGGACGTGGGTGCCGACAACGAGACGTTTCTCGACTCACTGCTCTCGGCCATACGAGCGGATCGTAACGCTGGCAACCCGAGTGTGGTCTTTCAGTGGGGCGAGGGTGTCTTACCCGGATCGGCAGACCTCGAGGTCACGTCGTACTACCCACGAACGCTGAATGGCGCGGGCTCGACGACTCAGGTATTCTCAAGCGTACGGGTCTCGGTCGTCGAGATCCTCACCGCGTAGGAGTCACCATGCCACAGTTCACGTACACCGACTCAGAAGTACGGGTCTACCCATACACGACCGTCAACGGTGAGGCACTGATCGCCACTCCCGGTGAGACCTACACCCTCGACGCCGACCCTGCCGATGGTCGATGGGTCGCCACTACGTCGACGCCAACACCTACGGTTGCCCCTCAGACGCCCCCAGTTGCCCCTCAGACGCCCGCAACGCCCGCCACCGACCCAACCACTACCAACTAAGGACAAGACATGGCACAGGCCTTTCTCACAGCCAACTCGTATCTCGGTCTCTCGAAAGAAGCGACTCGAGGCACAGTAGGGTCGACCGCCGTTTGGATCCCCGTCATGACCCCACAGGTCACGCCCAAGCAGAAGTTTCTGCGCGACGAGGCTCTACGTGGATCACCAGTCATGGTGTACGACCAAGTGGCCGCGACTCGAGCCGACGATGTCGAGTTCAAGTCGTACGTCTACGCCGACTCGATCGGTGTCTTGCTACAGGCACTGCTCGGATCAGACACCTCAACGACCTCGGGTTCTAACTACTCACACGCCCTCAAGTTGCTCAACGCCGCCTCGAGCGGATCACAGCCAGCGTCGTATACCCTCATGGACTTTGACGGTGCTAACTCGTTTACGATCAACGGCGCACAGGCCGACTCGATGACCTTCTCGTTCGGTGCCGAGGTTGCGGCCGAGGCCACGACCAAGTTCATCGGCAACCCGTACACGTCGGCCACGACACCAGCGACCCCGTTTACGTCGTACTCAAACACCACACTCCACCCGATCCCAGCGTGGGACACGACGGTGACCATCGGTGGTACGGCCTTTACCAACGTATCGTCGGGTGAGATCAAGATCGAGCGTAAGACTCAGTCGATCTTTACGATGAACGGTACTCAGGCACCGTACGTCAACTTCGCTGGTCCCCTCGAGGTCTCGGGCAAGATGACGTTGGTCGTCGCTACAACCACCGACCCGTTCTCAACCGGATCATCTGGTTACGGTTTGACCCGTGACCCACTCGCCACCGTGATCACGTTGGTCGACCCCAACTCACCAGCAGGTGCGTATCAGGTCGGCTTTACGATGACTCAGACCCAGTACCAGAACGTCAAGCGCACACGTGGCAAGGAATACGTCGAACTCGAGGTCGAGTTCACCGCCAACGCCAACGCCACTGACGGTGGGTCTGCCTCGACGTACTCACCGATCGCCGCTACGGTGGTCAACGGTACGTCAGCCGCGTACTAACCAAACCAACTAAGGGGATAACCATGCCAGCAGTCAACCTGCCCAACGACCAGTCAGCGATCATCGCCTCACGATCAGAACTGAGTGAACGTCAGGTACGTGCCATCAGTCGATCGTTTATGGTCGCTGGTGCCACCGTCGTGTCGATGACCTCAAAGGGCTTTCGTGAGGACGACCCGTCGACGTGGGCGATCTGGAACGACTTGAGTGACGACGACATCAACAACGTCAACGCCTATCAGTCTGTGTTGATCCTCAACATGGTCAAGTCGTGGTCGATGGGTGACCTACCAAACGAGACGACCGTACAAGACATGCCGAGCAACGTGTTTCAAGCGTTGGCCGTTGCTTGTGCCGAGGAGTTCAATAAGGCACCCGACTTCACACCCGACGGGGTCACCGACCCAAAAGTGCCTACCGCCAACTGACCCGTCTCAAGGCACGACTCGAGGGTCGTGATGTCGACCTCGATCCTGAGATGACGATGATGTTTCGTGAGTACGCCTTTCGATCACGGTTTGGTGTGACACACGAGCAGTACCTCGACGAACCAAGCGAGGTCATTGACTGGTTGGTTAGCATAGACGCAACGGTGAAAGGTGTCGAACGTGGTTAGCATCAAGGCAGATGTCAGAGATGTCGCCAAGTTGGCAGACTCGATCGAGTCGATGACCATGCGTCTTGATGCGGCCGCCGAAAAGATCGCTACCCAAGCGGGACTGATGATTCAGCGTTACGCTCGCAAAGAGTTTCGTGGTGAGACCAGTGCCCCACCGACCCCACCTCGACCGACTCAACGTACGGGCAACCTACGTAACTCGATCACCGTGTCGGATCAGAAGCGGGTGTCGTTTGGTACGTGGTCTGCCAAAGTGGGCCCCACGATGATCTACGGTCGACGTGTCGAACTCGGGTACAAGGGCACCGGCAAGGGTCGAGGTCAACAAACAACACGAGCGTTTCCGTATCTCAGTCCCGGCTTTGACAAGTCACGCAACGACGTGATCGACATGTATCAGAGCGAGTGGCGTAAGGCTCTGAAAGGTTAGTCATGGATTCGTTTCTGCCACCAGTGATCATCGAGATCCTCGCCTCGATCAAAGACTTCACGGCTAAGAAAGACAAGGTACTTGGCGGTCTAGAAGAGATCCAAGCCGAGGGTGCTACGACCGGCGACAAGTTACAAGCGGTCGGCAACAAGTTGGCGGGTTTCATGATCCTCGGTGCCGCAGGTGTGGCCACCGCCGCGATCAAGATGTCGTACGACTTCCAAGAGGCACTACACACAGTCGGTGACCAGACCAACGTCACTCAAGGTCAACTCAAGCAGATCGGTACGTTGGCACTACAAGTGTCAACCGACACGGCGACATCGGCCAAGTTGATCCTCAGTGGGTACACCCAGTTGATCAAGGGTGGGTACTCAGTGTCTGAGGCCACACAAGCGGTCGGGGCGGCCGCCATGTTTGCCAAGACACAAAACGCCGACCTCAATACGACGTTGTCTGCGGCGATCGGTATCCAAGCCGTACACATGGCTGGCACCACTGGTGTCACTAACACGATGGACATCTTCACCGATGCCATCAAGGGATCACGACTCACGGCAGACGACTTGACCACCGCTCTCAGTGGTAAGGCTCTCTCGGCGTTTGCGGCGTACCACATCGACCTCAAGACGGCGACCACGTTGTTGGCCGGTTTCTCAAACGAGAACATGAACGGTGCCCGATCACAGTTGGCACTCAAGACGGGTATCGAAGCACTCGACAAACCGATGTACGGCAACAACGGCCAGTTGTCGTCACAGGCCAAGTTGTTACAGTCGGTCGGTATCAACCAAGCAACACTCGCGGCCGAGGCTCGTAAGCCCGGGGGCATGTTGACGGTCTTGAGTCAGATCAACCAAGCGTGGGAGCAGAACGCCACGTCGACGATGAAGGCTCAGGGCATCAACTCGTTCATGACCCAGTTGTTTGGTGGTGCCGCAGGACCCGCCTTTACCAACTTGATCACTCAGTTGCCAAACCTACAGAAACTGTTTGAGACCATGAACAAGGGTGGTACAAACAAGTCAGCGTTCGAGGAGTGGCTCAAGACACCAGCAGGTGCTGTTGCCAACTTTACGACGACCGTCGAGAACGCTCTAACGTCGGCGGGCAACGTGTTGTTGCCCAAGTTGACCAACATGCTCAACGACGCGATGGCGTGGGCAAAGGCTCACCCGTCAGAGGTCAAGGCCATCGGTGACGCTCTCGGTGTCGCTCTCGGTGCCTCGTTGTTTGTCAAGTTATACAAGTTTGCTAGTGACCTCAAGGGTGCCATCAGTGGTGCCTTTGATGTTGGCAAGGCCGCCCTCAAGTGGTTGACGGGTGGTACGGGTACGGGTACCGGATCAACGGTCGGTGGTACCACAACTGACGAGTTGATCCAAGAGACCAACACCCTGCTCGAGGGTGTCAACGCCACGCTCGAAAAGATCTCAGTCAGTGACGCCACCACAGCAGGTATGACCGAGAAAGAGGTGGCCGAGCAAGCGGTAGCAGACACCGAACTGGGTGTGGCCGACATCGAGCAAGGAGCGGGTGTGTTTGCCCCACTGGTCGGTCTTGCTCTTGCCGCAGGTGGACTTACCTACCTGCTTGCTAAGGAAGCACTAAAAGCACCTACCGCGCCAAACACGTACGGCAGTATTCAGGGGCTCGAGAGTTGGAACTACGCGGCCGCTGGTATGCGGATAGGACCAAAGGGTGCCACACCCGGATACACGGGTATCGGGTCTGCCGACTACAGCGCGGGCTTCTCAGAGGACTGGGTACACAAGATCGTTGACACCGCTAAAGACAAGTACGGTGACCAGATGGTTCAGAACGCCGTATTGTCGACTCAGCAGTGGACTGCCATCGCAGACTACTTCAAGAAAAACAAACTCAAAGAGACGGTCGGGGGCGAGGCGACACAGGCGTACCTCAACGCGATCGACAACTTTATGGCGGCCAACGCTCAAGGCAAGAAGGATTACTCAGTGACTGTGAACATCAAGTGAACGAGAACAACAACATTGAGATCAACATCGACCTCGACGTGTTGGTTGCTCGTATCTGTCGTGACCCTAACTCGTTACGTCTCATCGCAGAGGCGATCCGCAACACTCAGACCCGTGACTCACGTCGGGTCGGCAACCTGTACGGCCACACCGCTCAACAACAACCACCTCGACCCGCTACTAAGTCTCGACTCACATGACCGCTATCGCATCACTACCCGTCGTCGATGTCTACATCGCCTTCTCGTCAACCGACTTCTTTGGGATCAGGTACAACTCGATCCCGTCGTCGGGTCAGTCAAACGGCACGTGGACAAACGTGTCTCAGTACGTCGAGGAGATAGCAACAAAGTCTGGTCGTGAACACTACCTCGACCGCATCGAGTCGGCCACCACAACACTGACACTCAACAACCGTGACGGATCATTGTGGAACACGATCGCCATCTCGGTACGTACACCGATCGTCATCACGGGTACGTGGGGCGGGGTCACCTACCCAGTGTTCTTTGGCTTCATCGACTCGATCGAGGAGAAGTTGCTCGACCAACTCAACTCAGAGTTGGTGATCACCGCTAGTGACTACCTCAAGTTCTTGTCGCTACGTCGTATGACCTCGGCCACGTTCTGGCCTACCTACGCCAACACCGCTTTCACACGTCGTTGGTACCGACTCGACTCAACACCATCGGCCACCGTCACGTACGCCGCCGCTACGAGTACGACCAGTGTCACGTACACAGCGATCAACACGTTTCAGGCTGGTCAGCAGGTGTCGATCTCGGGTCTCTCGATCGGTACTGGATCCAACCTAAGTCTGAACAACGTGACCATCGCCTCGGCCACAGCAACCACGTTTACGGTGACGACCAGTGGTGTGACCAGTGGGTCGACATCGGTGGGTACTGGTGTGGCATACCGTACCGCCGCCAGCAACGTCGCAACGATCGGTTCAGACGGATCGGCTCCCGGTACGTTGGCGGGTCAGATCGCCTTCAACGACTACGGGGCGTTGATCTACGACGAGGACAACTGTGTCGACCTCGCAAACGGATCGTCGACTGGTACGGGTGCCCTTGCTATGGCGCCGATCACAACAAGCAACCCAGCAGGTGGCTTTGACTTCTGGATCCTCGGGTCAAACATGAACCAGTCGACGATCACTAAATACTGGGTAACGATCAGTGGTACCCAGAACGAGATCTATCTCGAGGTGAGTGCTACGGGCACACTCCAGTGTGTGATCACTAGTGCCGGTATGGTGGCATCAGCGATCAACGTCAACGACGGGTACTGGCATCACGTGGGTATCACGATCGGCACGACTGGTTACCTCGAGTTGTATTGCGACGGTGTGTTCTACCCGTTCTCGTCCAACGCCAACCTCACGTCTCTACACTCAAACGGTCAGACCAACTACATCGGTGGCACGGCCGGTTTGAGTGCCACGGCCATACCAGTCCCGATGTTGCTTGACGAAGTGGTCATCAGTTCTATGGGTACTGGTGCCACCCCAGTCCTCAACCGTTACCGAGCGGGCACGTTGTTACAACTTGGATTCCCCGTCACGGCGGGCAACGTCCCCGGGACATCGACAAACCGAGTGTCGTCGGGTGACCGTATCGCTGAGATCCTGACGTTGGCTGGCTTTGGCTCCATCTCAAACGGCAACGTCGTACTCGACAACAACCTGTATTACATCAACGGCAACACGTCGTCGGCGTGGTCACAGTCGATCAACAACGGGTACGTCGATGTCGAACCCTACTACTGGGACTCACCGATCACCACCTCGACCGCTCTCGACCTGATCCTACAGATCTGTGACACCGACATCGGTACGTTTCATCAACGACCAAACGGTCTGTTCAACTTCTCAAACCAGAACTACTACGGCACGTGGACATGGAACGGTACGTCGACCGCTCAGACATACTCGTTTGGCACACTCCAACCAAACACGGGTCACTGGGCACCTAACTCATACTCGACCGACATCTACCACACGTTGTCTGACCAAGACGTAAACAACACCCCGTACTACGGACCCAACACCCAGATCATCTACGACGACACCGACCTGTGGACGATGGTACGAGTCACACCACAGTCGGGTACGGCACAGGTGTACGAGAACTCAGGTGCCGAGGCTCAGTACGGTCTCACCGTTCTCGAGAAGTCGTCGACGGTACACCCGTCACTCAACGCTTGTCTATCGACCGCCCACTACCTCGGCTACTTGTACCAGAACCCGTTGGCTCGAGTCACGGCAGTCGAGGTCAGGTCGTCGAGTGGTAACGGGTATTGGAACAAGACCCTGCTCGGTCTTGGCCTCGGTGACGTTGTCAACTTCAAACGTATCTTTCCGGGACAGACCAGTGGTGTGTCGACGTTGATGATCGTTGAGTCGATCAGACATCAGGTGTACGCCACGACTGGTGAGTGGCGCACTACGTTTGTTCTTGATCCCTACCCGTTACGAGGTGCCGGTAATGCCTGATCTACCAAACACAAACACCGCAGGTCAGGTACTGCTCTCACAGGGCAACGGTACCAACGCCTCGTACTGGGGACAGCACGCTCAGGGCTGGGAGAGTCTTGGATCGGGTGGAACGATCTCGGTGGTCACCGTCAACACCACCGTCAAGTCACTACTCACAGTCTCGGTCGGTGGGTTTACCAACTACCTCGTCACGTTCAACTTTCACCAGAACAACTCGGCCACCACAGGTACGGGTGCCGTGTTTGCTCAGATCCAAGACGACATCACTACGGCGTTGGCCACATTTCAGGTCGGGTTCTTTCTGTCGACCACAACGTCGGGTCACTTTGGTGGATCGTGTATCGTCACGTCGGCCAACTACGGCAACCAACCGTTCACGTTGTCACTCAACGCCTACACCTCGGCCAACTCAATACCCATCTCCTACGCTAATCTGACCGTGATCGGTATCAACTAAGGAGACCTCATGACTGACGTACGATCGACCATCGTCGAGTGGGCAAACTGGTTTGCTCACAACAAGACCACCCACCCGTTTGTTTACTCAGAGGGATCCGACCGTATGAGTGCCATCGGTCAGTGGCCACTCAAGTACCCAGTCCACTGTGACTGCTCAGCCTTTGTCACCCTGTGTTACTGGCTCGCTGGTGCCGCCGACCCTAACGGTCAGGGCTACGACCACGAAGGGTACACGGGTACGTTGTTGTCTCACGGCAAGGGTGTGACCGTCGTCGAGGCCACAGTCGGTGACGTGATCGTCTACGGTCCCGGTGACGGTTGGCACACGGCAGTGATCGTCGAGGCGGGACCAGACCCGCTCACGGTGTCGATGGGACAGAACGGTGACCCGTCGTTTGTACGTGTGTCTCAAGACGGTCGTCAGCCACAGCGTTACCTACGTTTCTCAACCGAGCAGGTACACCCGTCACACACACCCGACGTTGTTGCCGAGCCAGCCCCAAAGGTGGCGACACCCGTCGAACACGTTGTCGAGGCGGTCGCTCACGTTGTCGAACACGCCCCACTGGTGTCATCACCCGACCACGTCGGTCAACCACAGGTTGAGACCTCAGTTGTTGAGACACCAGCAGAGATGGCTCACGGGTGGCCGATCATCAGGGGGATCGAGGAGATCGTCGAGGGTCTAGTCAAGGGACCACACGAGTCATGATCGCGAGCCTCAACTCCTTCAACTTCTGGGTCAACCTGATCGTCAGTCTCGGGTTCTTGGTGGGCATCATCTTTGGTGCCATCAAGACCGTCAACGAGTTTGTCAAGTGGTGGCATGGCAAGGTCGCCGCCGTTGCCCTTGACCAGATCGCTACCGAGATCGAGGACATCAAGAAGCAATACAAGCCAAACGGTGGGTCGTCGATGAGAGACGCCATCAACCGGATCGAGAACAAACTCGATTACGTACAGACAAACCTCGACAAGCACCTCGGCGCACATGAGGGGCTATGAGTCGTCGGTACAAACACCCAGTCACGGGATCAGAGATCGGTCTGGGCGAACACTTGTCATGGAAGGCTCAGACCGCGATTCGACGTTGGGAGTTTGTTGGGATCGTGACCGTTGCTACGGCGGTCTGCTGGGGCATACAAACGGCAAGTGTCTTGGAGTGGTGGAACTACACGGCCTCGTACATGGCGGTGTTGATCGAGTTGGTCGTGGGCATCGCTATGTTTCAGCAGACCAAAGCCGACGCTCAGGTGATCCGCAAGATCCTCGCTCTCGAGACTCATCAGTTTGACAGCCTCAAGGCACTGATCGAAAACATCGACCACGACCTCGAGACCTACCACGACGAGACACACAACCAGTCGTAGTGCTACCATGAAGGCGACCGACGACTAGGAGATCATCGTGGCTCGCTTCTCAACAACGGGTATCAACAACGCCCTCAACGGTTTGTTCCCGTCGACCAGTACGTTCTACCTTGCCCTGTTCTCAAGTGATCCCGGTACCACTGGTACCACTGGTGAGATCACGTCGTACACCGGATCTCGACCAGCGTTTCAGTTCAACGCCGCTACTGGTGGTACCCAGACGGGACCGACCAGTGTCATCAACTTCTCAGTCACGGCGACGTTGGCCAGTGGCGCACCGTACTTTGGGATCTTTACCGCCGCCACTGGTGGTACCTACCTTGTCGGTGGTGCCACGACGGGTCTGACGGGGTCGATCGCTAGTGGTGCCACGATCACGTTTGCGGTCAACACATCACTGACCAACACCCTCGCCTAATGATCGAGCATGAGTTGACGATCACGGCGGTTGGATCGGTCACGTACCCGCAGGACGATAACGACACCGAGGAGTAGTCAGTGGACACACTCAAGAACTTTGCCACCACGACGATCGCTAGCGTCACGGGTGGTGGGTACGGTACCTCGATCACTGTGGCTACTGGTACTGGTACGACCTTTCCGACCGTACCCTTCAACGCAACCGTGTGGCCATCGGGTCAGCAACCAACTACGTCAAACGCCGAGATCGTACGAGTGACCAACGTCACTGGTGACGTGTTGACCGTGACTCGAGGTCAAGAGGGTACGTCAGCGATGGCTTTGTACGGTGGTATGAACATCGCCCAAACCGTCACTGCTGGTCTGCTCAACCAGTTGGCACCGTTGTCGGGTGCCACGTTTACGGGTGCCGTATCGGGTACAACGATCTCGTTGAGCGGTAATGACTCGGCGGCCACGTTTGCGGCCAGTGGTATTGGTACGGCCACAACATCGACTCGATACGTAGGTGGCACAAACAACGGACCACCCACAGGTACGTCACAGGCCTTTAGCGTTGGCGACTGGGTCGTCGACCTCACGGCAACGATCTGGGTTTGTACGACTGCTGGTAGTCCCGGTGTCTGGTGGCCGACCGTCTCGAGTGACATCGTCTTGCGATCATCGGGTGGTACCAGTGGGGCACCAGTTGTGGTCACGGGTAACGAGACCACCGTGTGGAACGGATCGACGACGGGTCAGTATCTGGCCGCCCCATCAAACCCAGTCTCGGGGGCTACGTGGCGAGTGATCAGTCGAGGTACTGCTACCGTCACCCTCAACTTCACACCGTCGATGTACCCGTTTGGATCATCGTCGACCGCGACCTCGTTCTTGCTACCCGTCAACGGGGTCTACACGTTTGTCAACTACGGGGGATCAAACTGGTACATGACATCGGCCAACGACTTGTCACTGAGTATCAACTCGGTGCCCGTCGCTCAAGGTGGTACGGGTGCCACCTCGGTTGGATCAAACGGTCAGGTGGCGGTGTCAAACGGTACGGCCATGACGTATACCGACAACCTCAGCAACAAGAGGATCACCAAACGAGTCGTCACCCAGACGGGTAACACCACGCCCTACACGATCAACACCGATGTCACCGACGTGTATCACGTCACGGGTCAGTCAACGACACCCGTCAACTTCGCCAACCCGTCAGGTACACCCGTCGATGGTGACACGTTGAGGATCAGTATGACGGGCACCACCACGATCGGTTTGACGTGGGGCACGACCTTTGAGTCGTCAGGCAACGTCTTACTGCCCGCCGCAACGGCAGGTACGACACGTCTTGACATGGGCTTTGTCTACAACGCCGAAACGTCAAAGTGGCGTATCGTGGCGGTGGCCTGATGGGTGTCGCGTTTCGAGGTGGGGCAACAACCAACACACTCAGCACGACGGTGCCGATCTATTCGTCACTGCCGGGAGACCTGATCATTGTTTGTGCGTCGTCGTCAAACACAACCAGTTGGTCGGGTACTGGTGCCAACGCGTATCTGCCCGCCTACACGATCAGTGGTGCCGGTGCTACGTGGGTCGGGCTCACGGCGGTCGACCGATCTGGTGTCAACGGCTTTGCGGCTTGGATCGGGTACGGAGTAACAACAACTGGTACGACCAGCGTGACGCTCAGTGGTACGACTGGCACTGCCGGTGGTATCTGTAGTGCCACTTTCTCAGGGTGTGCCACAGTCAACCCGATCTACCACAAAGGTGCACCACAGGGTCAGGGTGCCCTACTCAACTCAACCACGACACAGACCACCGACTCCAACCAAACGTGGTTGGCGGGTCAGTTGTTGGTCGGGGTCACTGGGTGTTACGGCTTCTCGGGTGTACCGAGTGGTGGTGGGTGGGGCACCACTGGGTACACGTACACACCACCGATCGCAGACACCAACGCCTCGTACGTCACAAACCAACGTCAGTGTGCCATCAACTACCAGATCGCTACGTACCCACAAAGTGCTGGTGGCGGCTACTGGTACTCACCGATCGGTAGCAGTACCAACACGATCTCATGCTCGCTGGCACTGGTCATCAACGCCGCCCAAACCACGACCGGCAACTTTCTCGAGTTGATGTAGGTACCTCATGCTGGGTGCCAACTACCTCGGTTCTGCCTACTTAGGTCAGGCCTACCCAAACACCACTGCTAGCGGTACCGGATCAACGTCGGCCAGTCTTACCTCGACCGCTACTGGGTCGGTGTCGTACTCGACCACTGGGTCAACGTCGGGGTCACTGACATCAAGCGGTACGGGATCAACGACGTATCTGGCCAGTGGTACCACTACTGGTACCATCACCTCGACCTCGAGTGGGGCAGAGACGTATCTGGGTGTCGGCACCACGTCGGCCAGTCTGACCTCGAGTGCTACCTTCACAGTCACTTATACGGGGTCTGGAAGCGTCTCAGGGGCTCTCAACGCTAACGCCAGTGGTGTCGTCACCTACAAGGGCTCAGGAGCAACTACAGGGTCTCTCACGTCAACGGGTGTTGGATCGGTCGTTTACTACGGGATCGGTCGAGTGTCGGGGTCGATCACGATCACGGCCACAGGTCAGGTGTTCTACCAACACCCCGGATACGTCAGGGGCGGGTGGGTCACGGCGACCGTCGAGGGTGGGTACGAGACCGCCATCTTGAGGGGATCAGTCGAGTCGGCCAGTATCACGGGTGATACACAGACCGCAACCGTCAAGGGCTCGGTCAAGACCGCCACCGTCATCGGTGAGGTCGAGGTGTTGTCGGGTCACTACATGAACTAGCGTGTGGGTATGTCGTACATCGTGATCCAAGGCACAACGGTCAGGTTCTTGACCACTACCCCGTTTACCGCCATCAACGGTACGGTCGTCAACCCAGACGTGGTCACCTTCAAATACGAGGTACAGGGTCAGACAGCAGTCACGTACACGTGGACAAACGGGTCAGGTGACCCGACCAACACGATCAAGAACGATGCCACTGGGTACTTTCACTGTGACATACCAACAAACGTGGCCGGTGTCTGGTCGTGGCAGTGGGCGTCACACCCGTCGAGCGGTATCGACACCACTGGTACCACTGTGGTATCCGAGGGCACGATGACCGTGTCGCCACCTTCTGTTACCTGATCCCTGCTAGCGTTGTAGACAAGTTGTGGAGAGGGGATACCCATGTCTGTTGACTTGTCTGAGTTCTACGATCGACCATCAAAAAAGTGTGTCGTCGCTAGAAAGATCGAGCAGTTGTCGGTTGAGGATCGTGAAAAGTTTGAGACGGCTATGGCCGAGACCAAGATCACGGCCGCCTCGATCTTCAGGTGGCTATCGAAGCGTGACATCACGGTCAACCGAGACTCGGTGAGATGTCACCGTATACGCGAGTGTGCTTGTCGTGACTGATCTGTCAGAGTTTGATCGTCGACCCACAAAGCCGACCCACCCAAACGGTTGGGAGCCATCGCTACAGTGGGACGGGTCAAAGGGTCTGATCACCGCTCAACTCGACAACGAGCCTGACGACTCGGTGTGGGCAGAGTTGATCGCAGACTGGGGTCTTGATCCAACCAAGACACAGGTCGTCGACGGGTCTCTACAGATCAGGGCGTGGGACACCACCCGTGACGGTGAGACGATCCGCATGAAGTATTACCGATGCGTCATCAAACCTCGAGAACGGTCGGTCGATCGGGTCGACGTTGACAAGTTGTGTCGAGAGATCAAGACCCGCAAACCAGTCAAGGTCAAAGACACGACGGGTGACTGTGGGTACCTCGTACTGTTCAGTGACTTTCAGTTAGGCAAAGGTGAGGGTGGTGGGTCTGTGGCCACAACCGAGAGGATCCTCAAGGCCATCGACAACTCGGTCGCTCGGTACCGTGATCTGATCAAGTTGGGTCGTCAGATCGACACCGTGTACCTCATCGGTCTTGGCGACCTCGTCGAGTCATGCGACAACTTCTACGCTCAACAAACGTTTCAGGCCGATCTCAGTGATCGTGAGCAAGACGCTCTCGCTCGACGACTGGTGTTGTACGCCATCAACTCGTACGTCGACCTCGGGGTCAAAGTCTTGTCGATGGGAGTCCCGGGTAATCATGGCGAGAACCGTCGAGGGGGCAAGGCCTTTACCGACTGGCGAGACAACCGTGACTACGCCACCTTCGAGACTGTGGCCGAGATCCTCGCCGCCAACCCCGATCGGTACGCCAACGTGTCGATGCCGATCAACGGTCTCAACGACGACGACCTGACGATGACCCTCGACATCTCGGGTGTACCCGTCTCGTTTGCTCATGGTCATCAGTTTCGATCGGGTGCCAACTCACAGGCCAAGATGGAGACGTGGTGGAAGGGTCAGGCACTTGGTCGTACCAACGTGGCCGACGCTCAGTTGTTGTTTGCTGGCCACCTACACCACTTTGTGATCTCAGAGTCGACGGGTCGTACGGTGATCCAAGTTCCCGCGATGGACGGTGGGTCAAAGTGGTTTACCAGCACGTCAGGATCAAGTGCCCCGTCAGGCATGTTGTCGATCGTGATCGGGTCGACGGTCGGTCGTCGAGGTTGGGACGACCTCAAGATCTTGTAGCATCGTGGCCTATGCCGATCCTTATGTACGTCTGTGATCAGTGCGGCTCGATGCTAAAGTTGGCGTCGGGGGCACTTCACTCGCTCCCCTTCAACCGTATGCCGACCCTCGTACTCGAGGCCAGCAAACACAAGTGTTCCAAGAAAGAGTCGTCATGAACAACTACTACAAGAACATCATCAGAACGTTTGTACCCGTCGCTGTGGCCTCGGTCGTGGCGTGGATCACAAAGGCCGAGAAGCACTTGACCCCGACTGAGTTGTCGGTAGTGATCCCCGTCGGGTCGACGCTCTACTACGCCATCATCAGAAACCTTGAGGTTCGCTTCCCTAAGACTTCGTGGTTGCTCGGTGCCCTGCCCGTACGTGTGGGCATCGACCCATCACACCCATCGGTCAAGTGAGACCGGGAGATGTCGGTCTCAGCCACTCGAACGGCCTTATGGGTCGGGCTATCCGCTTTGGCGAGCGTATTCGGTGGGGCGAACGTCCTAGTCACTGGAACCATGCTTTCGTTGTTGACCGAGTCGAAGGCGACAGGGTCTACGTCATACAAGCAGAACCGTCAGGCGTAACCAACGACAAGACGATCGACACGGTCGGTGAGTACGAACTCATCACACCACCGTCAAACGTCAACGTCGACAACATGCTCACGTTTGCTCGATCACAGGTCGGGTCACGTTACGGGTGGTTGTCGATCTTGAGCATCGTGTTTGACATCGCTACGCCCTCATGGTTCTGGTCAGTACGTCGACCACACACTTGGATCTGTAGTGCCCTCGTTGCCGAGTCGCTACGTGCTGGTGGTTGGATCGTTGACTGGGGCGACATCTATTGCGTCACACCCGCTCAGGTCAAACAGTCGTTGTCACACTGATCAACCGGCGATAGAATGATGGGGCAAGGATCCCATCTCCTGCTCGACCCCGTCACCAGACTCCGCACTGGTGGCGGGGTCACTCCCTTTGTAGAGCCCAGTGATTACTTGG
>Ga0208499_1000051_pt1 | contig 51528 bp, 77 predicted proteins | sample CryBogCBE07Jul09_FD_185504 | JGI IMG/M metagenome (GOLD analysis project Ga0208499, IMG submission 185504) | Freshwater microbial communities from Crystal Bog, Wisconsin, USA - CBE07Jul09 (SPAdes) (version 2) | ecosystem: Environmental > Aquatic > Freshwater > Lake | place: Crystal Bog... | reverse complement strand
TTTACCTTATGTCCTCTAGCAAAAGCTTCTACTTCTTCCATTTTAACTAATTTTCTACGCCCATTAACTGTGACTAATTTAAAAACATCGCCGTCTTCCCAACCTAATCTTGCTGTCTTAAGTTCTTTGTCAAGCAGAATACCATCTTCTCTAAGATCCCACACATAGTCAATGTGTAACATTAGTCTTTCCTTTGATCTGCTTGTTCAGCACGAGCTATACGATCGTAATCTGGTTGTAAGCCCAACGCATGACTAACTTTAACATCAATACGTTGTAATTGGTTTGTCATGGTGTCTACACGACTGTCTAGACCTTTAATAATTCCGCCCATGCCAGTTACACTACTGGTCACTCCAGCCAGAATAAATTTTAGTGTAAGGAAAACAAAATAGCCAGCTGCCATGGCGCCGGCTATAGGAAATCCTAGTTCGCCCACTAGTTTAAAAAATTCACCCATTTTTCGCTCCTGGGTAACCGACTAATTAAAGATCGTCGTCTTCATCATCCGGGTATGAATAACCGTCATCTTCATCATCCGGGTATGAATAACCGTCATCTTCATCGTCTTCATCATCTGGATAAGAATATCCATCATCTTCGTCATCATCTAAATCAACTGAAATATCTTCATTTTGTGGAAGTTTTCTTACATTGATTTGTTCTGGTAATGTACCCATTGTTCTAGATTCAATGATTTCGCCATCTGGATTATACACTTTTACAGCATGTGCATTTACATTGCCTGAAAATAATTGTGCTTCTTCCAACGAGTCGAACCAGTGTTCTAGTGTTTGTAATACACCGCGTTCCCAACGATGTGTTTTAACTCTGTGCTTGTTGCCCATGAATGTCTCCTTAACTGAAGTATTTAGTCCAAATCTTAGCGGTTTTGTTAGTATAGTTCGTAAGACTCCACTGTTGTGTACGAACGTTTAACTGGGGCCAGTTATAAGCAAAATGTAATTTTTTAATTATATCAGTGCTAGTTGTAGGATCTGCACAAAATGCATGTACAGCCCATGGAATTTCGTTAGCGGTTCCTATTAGAGGAACACCTTGGCTTATAATATCAGCTCCTACGATATTAAATGTTTCGCTAAAACTAACTTGTAATCCAATATCCATTTCACTACACAACTCTAGAAATTCTTCACGAGGACGCCATGAATGATTTACTAGTTCGTGTCCCTTACCATGTATTTGCTGAAATACATTTTTAAGATTATTAATAGCAGGTTGTCCCTGCATTTCAATACGTCCAGCATTAACGTGAAATCTTAATTTTTTACCAATTTCATTAGCAAATCCTATGGCTGCAAACGCCTGCAACAAATGATTTTTTAATGGACGAATAGCTCCAAAACAGCCAATGTCTATTGTATCTTTATCACGGTTAAACTTTTTAGTTTTATAAGTCTGCGGATAAAAGTTAGGAAGATAAATTACACGACGTTCAGTTTCAGCATCAGACCAACTGTTTCTATGCTGTAAAAATGTTCTAAGTTCACCAAGCATACGAGGTGCATTGATTGCTAGCACAACATTCTTATTGTCTGTGTAGTCTGCAATCCAGTCTAAAGCTCTGCCTTCGCCGGCCAAAAACGGCATTTCACTATGCACACGGATCACCCATGTAATATTAGGATGTAATCTGGCTAGCTCGGTAAATTTTTGTGGAACCACCCAAATGGCTTCAATGATACAATGCGTTGGTCTATATAACCAACATTGTTTATCTATACGATTATAATCTGCTACAACTTCTAAATGACTTTCAATGCCGTTTTGCACTAACATATCATTCATGAATTTTGCGCTGTTATATAAGCCTGTGCTCATACCCACATGGCTATGTGTTATGGCATTATAGTCTTCTCGACGTTTTAAAAGGAATAGGACTCGGGACATGGTTTCTCGCTACTGTTATCTAGGTATTTAGCCATTAAACTACTACATTAAGATTACAATAGAAATTGGTCGTTTTAGGGTTCCGGTAGCGAATCGGATTACCAAGGCAGCACCCGCCTATCACCACGGTAACGAGTACCGGTCCTAAGGTGAATCTTGTAATTCGTCTTTGTGTCGTTCAATCATATTTAACAATTTTTCTTTTTTATGATCTTCTCTAGAGGCTTTGTATTCATCACTAACATGAGGTACAATGTCTCTGCCCAATTCTGGATATTTTTTGATTCTATCATTTATTACTACTGCCATCATTCCTGCAAATACAAACATAAAAACTAATATGGCGGCTCCTGCCCATGCTTCATCTCGAAGTTGTTTCATCATGGCTCTGCGTCTTTTAGCAATTACTTCGTCTGCTCGCATTTTTTTAGTAAGAAGAACTTTTTGTTGTGCCCCCATTTCCTTCATCATTTCACTAACATCGGTCCATAGTGCACCCAACTCAGGAGGAGCTTGGTAAACCATCATCTCACGCAACTCGACTTTCATCTGTTCAAGTTGTTTTTTCATTATAACCAATTGTAAAGCACGACGACCTAGACTTTCTTCTCCTTCGTATATTTCTTCACGATTCTTGCGTTCTTCTTCTTCGATTACAGCCATGCACTTGTTCATGTTGTCAAAGAAGTCGCCAAGATAATTGGCCAGCTCTTGATAAATGCCGGCTGTTTCACCTTGCTTTTTGTTCAGTTCAATTACACGATTTTTTTCTTCTATGTAGGCATTTTTCTGTGCTACAGTAGCAGGTTTATCTTTGTGATTATTGGCAAACTGTTCGTCAAGATCCTTAAGTACGCCTTTGATATCACCAGCTGCACCCTTGATGTCTTTATAAAGCTGACACCCTTTCTTTACCGCTGAAACAGCGGCATTTGCCATTGCAAATAGGGTAATTGGATCCATGATGCCGCTCCATGATCCGTAGTTAAACTACGAACTGTAGTTTAAAACCAGAGGAATACGCCTTGTGCTGATAATAGTAAGCCTAATCCAGCAACAAAGAAACTTCCCCAGAACATTGACATACTAACAGCTAAAATACTTGCTGAAAGGACAACAATGCTTAACTGATACATTGTACTTGCATAACCGATCCACGGGCTACGCTTTTTAGCTTCATCGCGTTCTTCTTCTAACTTTTTAGCTTTGGCCATTAATTCTTTCTTGCCTTCGCCTGTAGTAGGATCGCTTTCATAACGATCAATTTTGGCTTGTAGTTTAGCCATTTTATCTTTTTCGTTACGATATGTAGCATCGTCGAGGCTTTGCTCGGCTAGAGTTTGTTTAATACTTTTAGCTTGGTAAAATGCCCAAACATTGTTGGAAGCAATAGTGTTGTTCAATACCTTACTGCTGAGTGTGCCGCCGTACCAGCTGTTAACTGCTAATAACAATGCAAATACAGAGATTACCATACCTGCTTTGTCTTTCAATTTAGCTTCACGTTCGCTACGACTACCTACTGGAGGTTTTGGTTCGTTGGGATCTTTTGGTTGTTTGTTGATTAGGTTCAACATTGAGTCTAATAAGGCCATTGATTCGCTCCCGGCTTGTTTAATGTACTAGTATTTATATTCTTTTTTACCAAAATACTTGTATGATAAATACAAAGACGCTATAATAAGCGTTATAGTTGTAATCCCTTCAAAGCGAAGGAGTTCAAGACAGGGGTTCGAATCCCCTCATCTCCACCTAAGTGTATGGTGTATATTTAGGTGGGGATGCTCCGGTAATCGATTGGGCTAGATAGTAGAGACGGCAACTCGGTAGGCGATGACCGTAAATCAAGCAAAATTAGTAAATGCAAAAGCATCTACATTCGAGTATTTCCAAGTTCCAGTCAGCGTTTCAGCAATGAACGATGATGCAGAATTTGCAATCGCAGCCTAAAAAACTGCCCTCGTGAGGATTGGTTAATCCTTATCACCCAACTTAACCAAATGGCTACTTCGGTAGCCATTTTTATGGTTGACAACTGTTATGATTGGCGTTATAATAGTAACTGTTTTAAACACAACACAGAAAGACACAAATATGGCTACAGTATCCAAAACTAAACTGAAAGAGCAACGTATTCGAAATTTTTTGGCAAATTACCAAATTCATTTTGATATGGAAGATGCCGCAATTGATTTGCGCACAATGGCTCTCAATTATGCTGACGGTATTATTCCTAGCAAAGACATCACAGATGCTGTTAATGCAGTATTAGGTGTGCCCACTTTGCCACGGGGCAGTGTTGATCCTAGGAAACTTCGTGTCCCGCAATTTGCATGGGCACCAATTGATGACGTAGGTATTGACCCACGTTTTCAGCGTGACATTGCACCAAATCATTGTGCAAAGATTGAACCAGATTTTCAACCTGACATGATTATTGTTCCATGTGCTGTAAAAGATCCAAGCACAGGAAAATATTTGTTGTGGGATGGCAACCATACACGTCAAGTATGCGAAAGAATGGGATGGAGTCATATTCCAGTTTGGTTTACAGAAGCTGAAATCGACGATGAGCACAGTATCGAAGAAGCCACAAAGATTCTTGTGTTACATGCAGGTCGTAGTTTCCTTACAATTAATAAAAAGAATAAGCGTCCAGTGAGTCGTTATGATGAGCATATGGTGTCAGTTGAATGCGGCGAACACGAAAGTATTATTGTTCAAAGTATCTGTGATGCAAACGATGTTACAATCAAACGTGCAAGTTCAAAACCTGGTGACATTAGTCACATTGAGCACTTGTATGGTGCTTATAATCTAGTACAAGCAAGTAGTGGCATTAAAGGTGTGTATCTTGCTCGTGCATTAAAGTTCCACCGAACTACTTGGCCTAAAGAAGAAATTCGTGCGATTGTAATGTTAGGTATGGCTCGACTGTATCAACAAACAGAAGTGCAAACTGGAGTATTACTTCCGCAAGCATTTGATGACGAGCTTGGAACAATACTGAAAAAGAAATATGGACCTGCTGAAGCAGTTCATGATGAAACCAGCGGCTTTAAGGCACAGTACATTAAACATTTTGGATCGCTTGCTGGACATCCAGAAGTTGTTACAAGTGGTTTGATTCTAACTTACCTCAAACACGGCAAAGGCGGCTACAAACTTTCACAACCTGAAAGTTCTTACGACGTAAAATGAAAGATTATACTCTTTATTTTAAAAAATGTCCAGGGGTCACCGATCCCCGGCATTTCAAAGTAGGCATCGCGGCTTTGCTAAAAACCCGTACACGACTTGCAACATATCAAAATGCTGTAGGTCCTGTTTGGGAAGAAAGTTTTATCCGTGTGTGGATCGGCGATGAGAATCAAATTCGTATTGCCGAAAAACAATTCAAACGTCACTTCAAAGATAAAATACAAAGTGCAGAAGCAGGACTCAGTGAGTGGATCTGCGAAATCACATTGGATGAAATGTTGGCATTTATTGATGAACTGCGTGATGAACACTATCTTAAATTCATAGATGCTCCTGTGGAATTTTTGCCACTAACAATGCCACTATGCGAAAAACTTGCAGAGTGGTATGAACAAAACCGACCATTTGATGAGTAATTACTATAACTATCTTTGTAGCGAATGGAATTATACATCGTCTGAGTTAGAATCTACAGGATACGAGTCGGTGTATCCTGATTTAATGAAACTAACAAAAGACCGATGGGTTAAGGAAAATGACGCAGGTAAATTGGCAATAGAACAAGATGTTTTTGATTTGTATCGCGGCATTGATATATTGCCAATTACATATTATAGTCTGGATGGTTGCCGAGAACAGATACTCAACCTTAGAGGTCGTAGTCCTACAGTAAAAAATAAAACCATTCCAGTAGGCAACACAGCTGGTTTGGGACTAAGTCGTTTTTGGTTTCCTAATATGCAGGAAGCTACTACAGCTGGTAGTAAAACAGTAAGTCTAACCAGTAGATTCAACGATGATAAAAAATTACGCCGTGCAATAAAATTATGTTACAAACATAGAGACGAGGGTGAGAAAACTGTATTGCCTGTTAATATCCGTCGTGCTTTAGAATTAGTCAGCGGCGGCACAATACAAAACTTCAAACCTCTAAATGCCACAGCCGTTTGGGAATACATATGTCCAAGTATGTTTGGGCGTGTACTGGATTTCAGTAGCGGTTATGGCGGCCGCATGTTGGGTGCAATGACTAGCGGTATGCGTTACCATTATACTGGAATAGATCCAAATACAAAAACATACAATGGGTTAGTAGCACTGGGCGAGTTGATCAATGATGTAATTGGTACTGAGTTTGAAATGCACCATTGTGGCAGTGAAGACTTCAATGTTATTCCAGCATATTTTGATGCAGCATTTAGTAGCCCGCCTTATTTCAATTTGGAAATCTACAGCGATGAGCCAACACAATGCATGAATCGTTATTCAAACAGAGAAGCATGGTTTGAGCATTATGTGGAGCCTACCTTGCGTATCCTACATAAAGGTCTAGCCGACGACGGTGTTTATGCTGTGAACATTGCCGATTACAATGTTGGCAAAACACAGACTAAGATTGTAGATACTTGGTTAGAACTCAGTCAAAAGCTGGGATTTAAACATGTGGAAACTGTTCAAATGATGCTGAACGTAAGGCCAGGAGTAGGTAACGGCAAATTACAAAACGCTTACAAAAGCGAAGGTATCTATATATTCCGTAAACAGTAGTTTGAGTTATTTAAATGTTGACTAATATACTTTTTAGTATATAATAAGAATTTCTTAAAACAAGTCATTTTATAAGGATCACTATGACAACAACAGTAACTATCGGGGTAACCCCAATCAACGCAACCTATACAGCAGTTACAGGCACCACAACCGGTGCTGGTACAGGTGCTAAATTTGATGTAACTAAAACCAGCGGTGTTTATACAACAGCAATTGAAACTGCCAATGCAGGTACAGGCTATGCGCTAGGTGACACTGTTACTATCGCAGGCACCAGTCTCGGTGGATCTGCGCCAGTAAATAATGATGTAGTAATTGTAACAGGTATTGGAACAGGCGGTACAATTAAAACATTTGCTACAGCAGGTGTAGGTGCTATTGGTAACGGTATTGTTAATACAGTCATTGATGTAACCGGTACATCGGGTATTGACACATATACATTTAATGACAAAAGCGCCAATTACACAATAGTTAACGACACTACTAATAAGGCTATTAATGTAACAAGTACTTTGAATACCACAGTATCATTCAAGTTGGAACAACATGAGAGAGTAGTTTTTACAGATAAAGCCACAGCGTTTGATATTACAGGAACAGCTGGCGATGTATATGCATTGTTGTCAGCAGGTTTTGGTGGTACTGTTAGTACCACATATGAAGGTCTTGGCATCAAGATGGAAGATAGTGGCACAACCAGCGCACAGGTTGCTCAAGCAATTGTCAACAGCACTCCTTTCAAAACAGCCAACCCTGACTTTGCTACATTTGTTAACAATGTTTACACAAATATAATGGGTGTTGCACCAACACCAACGCAAGCATTGCCTTATGTTTCAGCATTAGCAACAGGATCTACAAACGAAGCTGCTTTATTAAATTCTGCTGCACATTTGACAACCTTTCAGCAAACAATTGGCCTAGTAGGTGTTGCTCCAGCCACAACTGGAGTACTGGCTGCAAGCGGTATTGATTTTATCCCGGCTTAAAAGTAATAAGCTCAGTTATCTGGGCTTGTTTTTGACTTAAATATTTCTTGACTAGCTGAGATTTAAGCTATATACTAGTCAATGACACTATGTCATGCTTTAATATTAAAAGGAAGTAAATTATGAAGAAAATCGCAATTGCATCAATGTTGGCCTTAGCGGCTATTTCAGCAAGCGCAGTAGAAGTTGGTATCATTGGCGGAGAAACTTTCCAATCAAGTAACCACACAAACAACCCAGCTGGTATTACAGTTGGACAATCGTTTGGAAAATTTGGCGTAACAGCTGAAATTGAACATAACTTCAAAAAGAAAAACTCAACAGAAGCTAATAACTTCAACCTAGTCGGTTCTTATGAAGTAGCCAAGTTGGGTTCAGCAAGTGTTGGCCTAAAAGCTGGTGTTGGTTATGTTGATTCTCGTAGCGGTCACCCAAATGGTTACGAAGCTCTAGTTGGTGCTGGTGTAACTATTCCAGTTACAGCAAAAATTTCAGCAACTGCTGATTATCGTTATGCTAAAGCACAAGATCGCATTAGTAGCCAAACTGGTAACCAAGCATTGGTTGGTATCAAGTACGCATTCTAATTTTAGATTAGAACTAAAAAAGGCTCTTCGGAGCCTTTTTTTACCACTAACTGTTATTGATTTTTTCTATTATCGTTATTAAAATAATTATTGAAAAAACCTATTAAACCACTTGATCTTAGTGGTAAATACTATTACAATAAAACTTGTAAGACAACACACACAAAGGAGAAAAATGTCTATCACAATTAAAAACTTAGAATCGGCACTTGCCGGTGAGTCACAAGCTCACATCAAGTATCGCTACTTTGCCCGACTGGCAAGAGCAGAAGGATTCGAAGATGTTGCAAAACATTTTGAACACACAGCAGATCAAGAATTGCTACATGCATGGGGTCACTTAGAGTTGCTAATTGGCAAGCCAACAACTACAGAATGTTTGGAAAAAGCCATCGAAGGTGAAACATATGAGTTCACACACATGTATCCAACTATGCAAGCTGAAGCTATTGCTGAAGGCAATGATCATGCTGCAATCGAAGCACAGAATCAAGCAACAGAAAGCAAAGAGCATGCAGAACAGTTTGCCGCAATTCTTGCTAAAGCAGAGAAACGTTTCAATGCTTTAAAGAAAGTTGAGCAACGTCATGCCGATGCTTACAAGAATGTGTTGGAGTCACTATAATGGAACAAGTACATATTTGTGTAGTCTGCGGACACGAGCACGACGAAGCTACAGAAGGTAAATGGGATGAACTTCCAGCAGATTTTGTCTGCCCAGAATGTGGTGTAGGTAAAGACGAATACGAAATTATCTAAGCTCGTCTAAACAATAGTAAATATAGGGAACTAAATGTTCCCTATTTTTATGAGGATAATATGACACAACGTATTTTGATTATGGGTTTACCAGGATCTGGCAAAACTACTCTAGCAAGTGCATTAAAGAAATATCTCGAAATAAACGGATCTATTAGCTATGCTCGAGCATCTATGGAGCCATTAGATTCATCAGTACAAGTGACATGGTTTAACGCAGATGATATTCGACGCAAATATAATGACTGGGATTTTAGCAATGACGGCCGTATTCGTCAAAGTATCCGCATGTTTCAATTTAGTATGGAAGCAGGTGGTGATTATGTTATCTGTGATTTTGTCGCTCCATTGGTTGAGATGCGCAACAATTTTAAAGCAGACTGGACAATATGGGTGGACACTATACGTGAAGGCAGATATGCTGATACCAATGCTATGTTTGTCGAACCGACAGAATACGATTTTAGAATCACTGAACAAAATGCTGAGAAATGGGCAGAATTTATCGGTGATCATATAATTGAAAATAGACGTAGACCCACATTCAATTGGCAAAAAGAAACTGTACAAATGTTAGGTCGTTGGCAACCTTGGCATGAAGGACATAGAGCATTGTTCGACCGTGCGATTGCCAAAACAGGACAAGTGTGTATTATGATTCGCGATTGCCAAGGTTGGCAAGGTAGTAATCCGTTTGCAATTGAGCAAGTAAAGAAATTTATTCAAAGAGATCTTGACATGTTGTATCAGGGACAGTATACTATACAGGTAGTGCCTAACATTGTAAACATAACATACGGTCGAGATGTTGGCTACCGAATTGAACAAGAAACTTTTGATAACAGTATTACTGACATCAGTGCTACTAAAATCAGAAAAGATCTTGGAATGTCGTAAAAATACAACATTTCAATCAAGTAGTTGACAAAGAGACTAAATAAACATACAATAAAGACATGTTGTTAGTGCTTCAGAAAAATTTTCAAAATATTTTTTAAAAAGTGTTGACAACATGGTAGCAAGGTGCTACAATAGAGACTAGTTAGCAATTCCGCTAGCTAATTTTAAAAAGAGATTAACGAGAAACAAAATGCAATCAAATCATAGACATCAATTTAATACGATGCCCAAACTGGCAGGTGTAATAGCCTGTTCTTGGTCAGCGATTAATAGTGGAAGTTTATCATATGATCGCACACCAGAGATTAATAGTAGGGTCCGGAGGACTGTAGTGTAACACAAATTTACACAACAAACTTCAAGGACCCTAGGATTAACACTCCTGGGGTTTTTTGTTTTTAGACTTTCGAAATAGTGTGTATAGGAAACGAGATCCTAGCCTGCACTTAAAACATGGGCGAATGGGCGGCCTACCGGATGGCATTCACTCTTGTGTGAAGAAAATGGTAGCGTATTAAAGTGTTCTTTAATTTGTAAAAATATATTAAAGAACTTTTTAATACACACTTTCCCAAACTACCTGAAATAGTTGTTGACATAGTCAAGGGAGAGTGTTACAATTAAAACATGGAGCAGAAGCATCAATGGTGATGCAGTGGACTGTAAATCCGCCGTCTTTGACACGCTTGGTTCGATCCCGAGATGCTCCACCAAATTTGGAATAGTGGCGCAGTTGGTTAGCGCACATGCCTGTCACGCATGGGGTCGCGGGTTCGAGTCCCGTCTATTCCGCCAATTTATGCACCTATCGTCTATCGGTTAGGACACTCGCCTTTCACGTGAGTAAGAGGAGTTCGATTCTCCTTAGGTGTACCAAGTTATTCCCTAGTAGCACAGCGGTAGTTGCACTTGACTGTTAATCAAGGTGTCGGTGGTTCGATCCCACCCTGGGGAGCCAATCAATAGCGGGTTAGAGAAACGGTATCTCGGGAGTCTCATAAGCTCCAGTTGGTGGTTCGATTCCATCACCCGCAACCAATTATTCCTCTATAGTTAAATGGTATAACAATCGGCTGATAACCGGTCATTACAAGTTCAATTCTTGTTGGAGGAACCAAGTTTAGGATGCTAACAGCAAAGTTAAAAACTTTTCTTTTGGTGAAAACAAAATGCATCCTGTTTTATTATATCGCGTTCGTCTACTGGACAGGACACGTAGGCTTTCAACTTATGGACACGGGTTTGAATCCCGTACGCGATGCCAAACATGCCGTGGTAGCTCTCTGGGTAGGGCACCTCACTGTCGATGAGACCTAGGCGGGTTCGATTCCCGTCCACGGCGCCAAGTTTTGTTAGAGTGTCAGCAAGAGAATGTCATGCTAATAAGGTTTCTTCGAAGGACCGAGGTAGTAAAAGGTTAACGGGTTCAACTCCCGGCCGCCCGGAAGGACGGAAGCATACAGGTTGCTAAACTGGACTAGTATCCCAAGTGACGTACCGAGTCCCAGCCGGCTTTATATACATGGGTGAATGGTACCAATAACGATGGTGGTACTACTTTAACAAATTTAACAGACCCCCGCTTTACAAGTTGTGCGGCGAACAACTTGTACAAATTCAACATAGGAGAATGACATGAAACGTGCTAAACGTTAGTGTCATCTTAGCACCCCGTATGGTCTAGGATGGCACGTAAAAGAAATTAATTACGGATCCATCCACTCGTAGCGTTAATGGTAGCGCACTTGACTCTTAATCAATGAGGTGTCGGTTCGAATCCGACTGAGTGGACCATATGGGGGTATAATTCAAAGGCTAGAATATCCGGCTTTTAACCGGTCAATCAGGGTTCGAGTCCCTGTGCCCCTACCATATAAAAACATATTCGATGTAAGACATAGTCTGCATGAGGTAAGGCCGCCGTCTTTTGATGAAAACGGTCCGAGTGTGTTTCTATATGGTAACGTAGCATTGAGGTAATGCAACACCTTCATACGGTGTCCCAAGTGAGTTCGATTCTCACCGTTACTACCAAAATTGGGGGCAGTAGTGGGCTACGGAGTTGCCTTGCAAGCATCTTGTCTAGAAGGATTCGATTTCCTCGGTCTCCACCAATTTTATCTCTGTGAAGTGTTACCAGGTTGCACTTGCCGTTTGGGGCGGTAGAGTCTAGGTTCGAATCCTAGCATGGAGACCAATTTATGCCTCGGTAGTTTAATGGTAGAACTGCGGTGTTACATACCGCTAATGGGAGTTCGATTCTCCAACGAGGTACCAGTTTAAGGATGTTAACAGCAAAATTTATACATTTGACTTTTAATCAAAACCGTAAAAATACATCCTGTTTTATTTGCTCTATTAGTATAATGGTAATACACCGGTTTTGTAGTCCGGTAATCGTGGTTCGATTCCTCGATGGAGCACCAAGTTTAGGATACTAACAGCAAACAATTTTTCGACTGCAAATCGAGAGGTTACAGGTTCGAATCCTGTTTTACGCTTCATGCGTGAATAGCACAATTGGTAGTGCGCTATAAAATGTATCCTGTTTTTTCTGTTGGGGTTTAGCTTAGTCCGGCCTAAAGCACTAGTCTTTGAAATTAGTATCATCGGTTCGAATCCGATAACCCCTGCCAATTTATATCGCTATAGTATAATGGATAATACACTACGCTACGAACGTGGGAATAGAGGTTCGATTCCTTTTGGCGGTACCACTGTACTAGATAAGTACTCGTATGCAAGATTACGAAAACAATCATTTAAACAATTTTATTGCAGGTTGGTATATTGATACACAACTGTGCGATGCTATTGTAGCCAAAGGTGAATTAGATACTAGTGTATTTTTATCCGGTACTAAACAGTACACAGATATAAATTTTGATAAGTTTGATAAAGAACTTTTTGATCAGTATTGTAGCAACCTGTGGCCAGTGATTGAGCTATACAAGAAAATGTATCCGCTTTGTTTTGAAGATTTGCAGATGTGGGGATTATCTATGCCCAGGATTCAACGATACGAACCTGGAAAATATTATGCCGATGCCCACTGTGAAAACAATGGCAATCCTCAATTTAGGAATCGACATCTTGCCTACATGACATATCTGAATGATATTGAACTAGGTGGCGGCACTGAGTTTTTAAATCAAAAACTAGTTACACCCGCACGTAAAGGACTTACACTTGTATGGCCCGCTGAATGGACACACTATCATAGGGGCATAGTTGCTCCTGAAGATACCAAGTATATTGTTACTGGTTGGTGTTTATTTTCTTAAGTTCTTCAAGAACAAATACTGGTTTTGCTGGTAACTCGTATGACGGCGTAAACTCTTTTTCAGTAGTCCAAGTTTTTGACGGGCTATAAGGTTTATTGCTGAGCTTGTACAGTTTCAAAAATTCAGTATAATCATTTTCCATACAATATTTATTCTATGGTGTTAGTAGTGTAGTGGTCTGCACATTGCTCTGTGAAAGCGATAGTATGGGATCGTTCCCCATCTAACACCCCAAATTTGCCGCTTTAGCTGATGTGGTCATAGCACCGGTTTGAAGCACCGAGGAATGAGGTTCGATCCCTCAAGGCGGCACCAATACACTGCCAGCGAGACTTGGAAGTCAGAGAGGTCTTATAAGCCTTTTAGCGCCAGATTAGCGTTCTTGAGAGGGTTCGATTCCCTCCGCTGGTACCAATGCCCTACTAGACAAATTGGTAAAGTCATCTCTCTCAAAAGGAGAAGTTCTCCCTGTTCGAATCAGGGGTAGGGTACCAAATTATATTTTAGCAGTTTTGCCAAAATGTATAGACTCTCATAGAGAAATATAATATAATAGACACATAGCAAGCAGAAATGCTTGTAGACAGTTTTAGGATCGGTTCAGCAACATTCATATACTATGAAGGAACGAACTTAGCGATAATAACTGGAGCTTAACGGCTTTGAAGGTTATTATCATATGCGGTTCGCTCAACCTGGTGTGGAGATCCAGGCTAATCAAATCGACAAAAACGATCCTGTTTGTATTCTTAGGATGGATACAGCAACTTTACTATACCTGAACTGCCATGATAATTGTCGAAAGACGTTAAAGGGCTAGTGCTAGTAGAATACTAGATAGTGCTTGTAGAAACAAGATAGGTTTCAACGCAGAATGCGATGAATAGACTAGTGGGACTTGAACCGATATACTGGGGATAGGGGCTAGTCGATAAACTTTCACTGTCCCGTCCATCCTGTTAAATTTAGAATGTTAACAGCAATTTTTAATTTCAATCCATAATCTGAAACCAAAATACATTCTGTAAAGGAAATATCATGAACGCATTTGTTCAAGCAGTAGCAAATCAAGAAGCCCGTACCGCAAACGGTATGAAGGCACGTAAGTCAACAGCTAAGGCTACAGTTGACTTGTTCTACAAAATCGGTGCAAGCCGTGGTAAGAACATCGTAGGCGACTTTACAGCCGCTTACGTAGAAAACAGTGATGTAGCACTACGCATTGCACAATGGGCACGTGATGTCCGTGGTGGTGCAGGTGAACGTCAATTGTTCCGCGATATTCTAGTACATCTAGAAAAGCGTGACCCAGACGCCGCTTTGGCTCTGTTGAAGAAGATTCCTGAAATCGGCCGTTGGGACGATATCTTTGTTTTCCAATCACCAGTGTTAAAGTCAGCCGCTTATACCATGTTGGGCGATGCCCTACGTGCTAAGAACGGTTTGGCCGCAAAGTGGACTCCTCGTAAGGGTCAAATTGCCGCTGAAGTTCGTGCCTTCTTTGGCATGACTCCAAAGCAATACCGTAAGAGCCTTGTGGCACTTACAAAGGTTGTTGAAACCCAAATGTGTGCTGGAGATTGGGATAACATCAACTTCAGTCACGTTCCCTCTGTAGCTTCTCGAATCTACAAGAAGGCTTTCAACCGTCACAGCCCAGCGTTTGCTGAGTATGTTGCCAAGTTGGTAAGTGGTGATAAGACTGTTAAGGTTAACGCCTCTGCAATCTTCCCACATGATGTGTTGAAGGGTGTGATTGGTAGCTACCGTGCAAATTTTGACAAGACAGAAACAGACCATGTGATCGCACAATGGGATGCCTTGCCAAACTACGTTGGAGATGCTAGCATCATGCCAATTGTAGACGTTAGCGGTTCTATGTCTTGCCCAGCAGGAAAGAACACTGGCGTAACTTGCATGGACGTTTCGATCAGCTTGGGCTTGTACCTAGCAGACAAGAACAAGGGCGTGTTCAAGGACACATTCTTAACTTTCTCAGACAAGCCAGAACTTGTTACTCTAAAGGGTAACATCGTTCAAAAGGTTGATCAAATGTCTAAGAGTAATTGGGATATGAGCACTAACTTGTATGCCGCTATGGACAAGATCCTATCGGTTGCAGTTAAGGGCAATGTCCCAGCCAGCGACATGCCAGCCATGTTGCTAATCTTGTCAGACATGCAGTTCAACCAATGCGCCCGTTACGACGACAGCGCGATGGAAATGATCGAACGTAAGTTCGAAGCCGCAGGCTACTCTGTGCCACAGATTGTTTTCTGGAACCTAAACAGTTCAGACAACGTACCTGTTAAGGCAGACAAGAGTGGTGCCGCTTTGGTAAGTGGATTTAGTCCATCAATCATGACTAGCTTGCTAGCCGCTGATTTGGATCAATTCACTCCAGAAGGCATCATGCTTAAGACTGTAATGAGTGATCGTTACGTTCTTTAAAAGTTTTGTGGGTGTACTATAAACACCCACACCAAATATTTGCTCCCAGAGTTGTTCCTATAAGGTCCCCTGGGAGTTTTTGCTCCCATAGTTTTAATGGTAAAACTCCTCTTTGGTATGGAGGCAATGATAGTTCGATTCTATCTAGGAGCACCAGGTACATCCGGCCTTAGTATAATGGATAATACAGCGGTCTTCTACACCGTGAATATGGGTTCGATTCCTGTAGGCCGGGCCAGTTGTTTTTAATAAGTACTGCATGATTAATAAAGATGCTTTTAGTAGCGGCCAGATTAGCAGTAAAATTTGGCTGTGCGAAGAATTAGAAAACTTAGGTTGGACTAGCAAGCTAACATACATCTACGCAGGGTGGTATGGTATTACTGCGTTCTTATTATTGAGCCGAGGTAAGTTTCAAGTTGACAAGATTAGAAGTTTGGATATAGATCCCGCTTGCCAGCCTATCGCTGATATGATTAACGAAAACTGGATCATTAAAGAATGGCAATTTAAAGCCTTCACCCAAGATTGTAATAATTACGAAGGACAGTTTGGTGACTTGATCATCAATACTAGCACTGAACATTTTGAAAGTATGGAATGGTTCAATCGTATCCCTAAAGGCACTAGAGTAGTATTGCAAGGCAACAACATGCCGCATGATGATCATCATGTTCATTCAAAAGACTTGCAAAGTTTTGTAGATTTGTATAAATTAACAAGTATTGCATATAAAGGCAGTAAAGATTTTAATTATCCCGAATGGAGTTTTACTCGATTTATGATAATTGGTATTAAATAAAATTATTAGTAGAGAGCACAAGGCATACAAGCATTTCGAAAGAACAAGTATTTGTAACCCGGAAAGTTGCGGAGAAAAGACAGTTATAAACTGTATGCGAGCTGGCGATATAAATCAGGGTTTACAGCCTGGGCGATTTTGAGTTCAGTGAAGATGCTCCATGTTTGCTAGACAAATGAGGCGAGACTGTAGATCTCGGGTAGGCATGTTTCTTAAATGGACCAAAACCTCTAAGTGTTTTCTACTAATAAAAAGGTAAATGATGGCTATTGAACAATTATTTTTTACACCAGTATATCATGCACAGGTTGAAGATCCTGTGTTTAGCAAAATGCAGACTGCGCTAGCACTCATGGTAGAAAGAATGGAAAACATCGGTATGTTTGAACGTCACAAACGTGCTGAACCAAACACACATTTGTTAACTGATCCACAATTTAACTCTAACTTGCTGGACGATCCAATACTCAAAGTAGTCAACGATGAGATCCATCGTCATATACGAAACTACATGATAGAGATTGAAGCACCAAAAGTTAAAGTACATAATTTTAAAATTTTACATTCTTGGTTAACTAAAACTAGTAGTGGACAGTATGCTCCGGTACATACACATGGATCAACTGATTTAAGTGGTGTGTACTATTTTAAATCAAATCAGGTGGATGGCAACATCTATCTAAACAGTCCAAATCCACTAATTGAAAGTAGCCACTGTTTTGAACATATTCCTAGCCGTGTTGCATACGAACCTATAGAAGGTAGAGTTGTTCTATTTCCAGGTTGGATTGCACACGGTACTACTACTAACACTACTGATCATGATAGAATCAGTTTAAGTTTTAATGTAGTATTTGATAGAGGCACATTTAAAGATTAATGCAGGATTAATTCAGTGGTAGAATGTCTCGTTGCCAACGAGAATGTCATCGGTTCGAACCCGATATCCTGCTCCATATATGAAGACTTATAAATTTCTATCCATTGCAGATCATGAGCTTATTACTAAAAAGCTCTATGAGTATGTAATCAATCACACAGATATCCTAGAAAAGAAATGGGATTGGAATACTCTTGATCGAAATGCAGTGCTAGAGGCTATTCCAGAATTGGCTGTAGCATGTTCACAGATTATCGATCATCCAATTACAATGATTTCTATAGTGCATAGATCCCCTGGGGCGAGTGGCGGAGTACATGTTGATGTAGGCAACTACGATTACAGAGTGTTATGGCCTGTGGCTAATTGTCAAGGATCGTATACTAGATTTTTTGATCTAAATGGAAATAAACTAGTTGAAGCAATAGGCGCTGAAGGTGATACATTTTTAACTATTGAAAAAAAGAATCCGTTAATAGAGATAGATGCTGTAGAACTAACGGCACCTGTAGTGTTTAGTACTAGAACTCCGCATGGTGTGTTTACTAATCCCAAATGCACTGAATCAAGATTAACAGCAACACTAGGGTTTGGAAAATTTCCACTAGAACAATTATTTTAACGGCCTTTGGTGAAATGGATATCATGCTTGTCTTCGAAACAAGTGGTGTGGGTTCGATTCCTGCAAGGCCGGCCAAGGAATATAAATGGACGCTATAATTAACATTGCAAACGACGGTATCCTAATCAAGGATATGTCTGACTTATTAGACTTTGATAAAATTGATTTTGAATTTAAGAAAACTGAATTTGCAACGAACGGTCGATTGCCTACAAACAACATAAGTAAAACTTACGATTTTTTTGATTCGAAATCTCTAAAAGCAGAGCAAGATGCTATTGTCAATGAGTGCGAAAATTATCTAAGGTATGCGCAGAATACCACAGAGTTTACAAAATTGCGTATGACACATAGTTGGGCTAATATAACACGCCCTAATACTGATAGACAGGATCCGCATAATCATCCGTTTAGTGTAGTCAGCGGAGTATTATTTTTAGACGATCATCCGGCTAACTTAAATTTCTTTATAGAAACTATGAATAGAACTATCCCTTTTCATCTGTTTGATAAAGAACAATTCTTACCGGTAGGATCAATAGCTAGTAGATTTACTGAAATTGAAAATGGATTAAAGCATCATATGGTACTATTTCTATCTACAGTTAATCATTATGTAATACACGATCGTCCTGCAACTGAAAGACGCAGTCTAGCATTTAACACATTTTGGTCTGGAAAGACTGGCCCAAATGATCCTATGGTTTCGTTAGAATTTTAAAACTAGATTGATCTAATAGTTCATAATTTTATTTATTTGACAATAAATAGGTTGACGCAAAGATGATTTAGTTGTATAATAGATAGATACATACATACTAAGCAATTAGTAAAAACGTTCTTTAAAAAATTAAAAGTAATGCCCCGATGGTGGAATTGGTAGACACGCTGGTCTTAGAAGCCAGTGCGCAAGCGTGAGAGTTCGAGTCTCTCTTGGGGCACCATATAAAAATACATTAGGCAACATCGGCCTTGTCCGAATAGTAAGGTGACCTAGTCCCTAGTGTATTTCTATATGGAAATGTGGCAGAGTCCGGCTTATTGCAACAGTCTTGAAAACTGTCGTGTCGAAAGGCACCGTGAGTTCAAATCTCACCGTTTCCGCCAAGTAGAGTCTCTCTGATGTAATGGCAGCATAGCGGTCTCCAAAACCGTTCGTTGGGGTTCGAGTCCCTAGGGGGACGCCAAGATTAAATTGCGAGTATGGTGAAATTGGTAGACACAAGAGACTTAAAATCTCTCGCCGCAAGGTGTCCCGGTTCGACTCCGGGTACTCGCACCAATTAGGATAGATATTGTTTAAATATCTCTTTAGCTTCTAGCATAGTTGGACGTCGTCCAAATTTATTATCTCTAAATACTACGCTAACACACCAGCGTTCTTGACTGCCATTTCTGATGTTATGTGGTACACCTACTTGTACAAGAGCAGGACCCCTAACATTTTCAGAGTATGCTACAGTAACATCTTCTGGTAGATACAAGATTGAATGTGAAGCAATCGGTGTTTCATTTAACGGTTTAGCTTCAAGTTTAGTATAGTGAGAATCATTAATAGTGTACCAATGCATTTCACTATCTTCTCCACCTAAGATCCAATTCATTTTAGAATAGTCACCTACTTCTTTGTCGTCACTGTGTATGCCACTAACAGTATTGCGATATCTATAAAAGATTTCGCAAAGACGAACTTCTTGTCCATGGTCTAGAAAAAACTGTTTCAGTTCATCGCTTAGATCAGTTTGCCAATTAAGTTTAAAGTGAGTAGCTAGTCTTGGATTTGTTTTAACATTGTCAGCCCACGCTGATTGACTTTTTAAAAAGTCTACTGGGCTAAGTGGTGTGTTAAAAAGAGGCAAATCAAAGTTAAGGGGTATAGAGTAGGTATTCATGTAAATATTTATCAGGTAGTATTATAAAGTATTTGGAAAGTTGGCCGAGTGGTTAAGGCAGCAGTTTGCTAAACTGTCGTTCCGAAAGGGGCGCATAGGTTCGAATCCTATACTTTCCGCCAAAAATTTAAAAGGGAATTTATGTTAAAAGCACACAAGACATTCAAGTTGAGTAAGACAACAAAACGAATGATCGGTTTAATGAAAGGTTGTACAGCAGAACAGCGTAATCAATACAAGCGTATGATGATCGATGCTCAGCTATGCAGTGAAGTTGTAATTAAGACTCCTACACGCGATAAGAGTGCGCCACGTGGAACAAGTAACTATCAAGTTACTGAAACAAGTGCAGTAAGCGTAGAATAAAGAATTTGGGGGTGTAGCTCATCTGGTAGAGCAGGACCTTTGCAAGGTCAAGGTAGCGGGTTCAAGTCCTGTCACCTCCACCAAACAATGCAGTACATAACAGACAAGGACATGTTATTATGGCAACAAAAGGAAGTAATCAAAAAACTCGTATGGCAGATTCATTAAAAACTAAAACTGGCAAGACTCGTCTTGGCCCACTAAGTCTAGCACAGCTAACAGAACTGTTAGAAAAATCTAGTAAGCCAAAAGATAAGGCAAAAATTGCTAATCGTGTTAAAATTCTTAAGAAGAAATTAAACATTGGTAAAATAAAAGTTGTAGAAACATTTAAAGCAGAATAAAATTTTGCCCCTTTAGCTCAGCTGGTAGAGCAACGGTTTTGTAAACCGTAGGTCCCGTGTTCGAATCATGGTGGGGGCACCAACTATAAAGAAACATCAATGGACGTTGTACTGTGGAACTCTGGAGCTAAGACCAATGACTTTACTGCTTATAGGTCATTAGGATCTTATAAAATTGCACACACTGTACGTCAGGCCGGTTATAGTGCGCAGGTTATAGATCATGTTAATCTAATGTCTAGAGAAGACCTATTTCAGTGTACTACAAAATTTATTGATGCTAACACAAAGATTTTAGGCATTAGCACTACATTCTTAGTTGAAGATCATATATTACCTCCTAATCTTATTAGTATTCTGAATAGTTTTAATACACTGTATCCAAACTTGGAAATTGTCTTCGGCGGATACAGCGTTATGAGTTCAAAAGTATTTTTAAAATATTTGAACAAAAAGAATGTGTCTATTATTCCCGGATACGGTGAAGATATATTTTTAGATCTACTGCATTGGAAAGCTGGTAAAGGCACTAAGCCGTTTATTGATCTTAATGACAGACACAACAGAATTAATGAATATAAAACAGCCATTAATACATTGTATAATATTGAATGTGATAATTTTAAATTTACAGATCAAGATTGCATACTACCAAATGAAACACTACCTATTGAAATTAGTAGAGGGTGCATTTTTAAATGCAAGTTTTGTAATCATTTAAATTTAGGTAGAAAAAAGTTAGACTATCTTAGAGACTTTGAATTAGTCAAAGAAGAAATGTTACATAACTATGCCAAATGGGGAACTACTAACTACTATATCATTTGCGACACATTTAATGATACTGAATACAAAATGAAAGCATGGTATGATATGGTTAACAGCTTGCCATTTAAAATTAAGTATACAGCATATCTAAGAGCAGACTTGTTAGACAAGTTTCCTGATGTTCCCTATATGTTAAAAGACACAGGTCTATTTACAGGATTTCACGGTATTGAAAGTCTAGGCAGAGAAGCATCTACTATTATTGGTAAAGGCTGGTCTGGAAAGTCAGCAAGAGAGTTTATACCAAAATTGTATCATGATATTTGGAAAGACGAAGTTCATCAGACACTAAGTTTTATTGTAGGCTTACCTGGAGATACTAGGGAGTCAATACTGGATATGATGGCATGGTTTAAAGACAACGATCTTTATCATCAAGCAGTACACATGTTAGGAATTTATAAAGCGGCATTGAACAGACATCCTAGTGAATTTGATCTAAATACTGAAAAGTATGGATTTAGTTTTCCGGATGAAACAGATCCAACTTATTGGGAAACTGGTTATTGGAATAGTAATCAAGTTGTTGAGTTTATTAAAACTGATATTAATCCTATTTGGAAAGATATATCTGCTCCGCATGGTAGCTGGCAAATAATGATGATGTTACAATACAATATTGATCCTAGTTTGTTTAAAAAAGATCTAAGCCGTTGGATCGACATTGACGATTTAAAAATAAAACGTAAGGCTATGATACAAAATTACATAAGTAAGTTACTAGCATTATAGAACCCCGGAACTACTGGCCGTTACCTAAGTAGCGTCATTACAGTAACGATAACTGTACGGTGCATTGGATCTACCGCAAGGCCCCCCTTAGGGGCGACTTGAGAAATCACAAAGGCGGGGGCGTTGTCCCGTCTAGATGGAAAAGAACGTGGACAGAGTAACAGCTCAGTCTAGGGCCTATGTGGTGTAGGTAGCTAGACACTTTATAAATGCTTTCTGAAGTTTTGCTACACTGGATAACACGAGTTAGGTACTAAGTCGACTAACTACCGAAAGTGCCAGGAAGATACGGAGCAGAACAGTTTGGTTCGATTCCAACAGAGAGCACCTATAAAGTGTGCGGGATTAGTTTAATGGTAAAACAGCAGATTTCCAATCTTCGGTCATCAGTTCGATTCTGATATTCCGCTCCACGCATTTTTTCGGAGTGTAGCGCAGTCTGGTAGCGCACCTGGTTTGGGACCAGGGGGTCCAAGGTTCGAATCCTTGTACTCCGACCAATTATAAAAGGAAACTATGGAAATTATTGATAACGCATTATCTAAATTAGTTTTTCAAAAACTACAACGAGAAGTAATGGGTTGGGCATTTCCTTGGTTTTGGGGTAGGGTTGTTACTGAAGATCCTAATATGCATCAATCGCTATACGGTTGGAGTCATACATTATTTGATGAAGGAAGGCCGGTTGGTAGATTGTGGGAGCCTCTAGAGTTGGCCATTCTTAACGCATTAGATGCAACTGGGCATCAGGTGAAAACAATTCATCGTGTTCGCCTGGTACTAAACACAGCATCTGATCAACCGAGACTAAATGGCGAGCATGTAGATTTTGATTTCCTGCACAATACAGCATTACTATATCTTAACGATAGCGACGGTGATACTGTCATTTATAACGAACAATTTGATTCAGCATTTAATAACAATGCTATAGATTATCGTAAGAAATTTTTACCCGAAACATTAACTGCACTAACTACTATAGAACCTAAAGAAAATAGATTAGTTTGGTTTAACGGATTGCATTATCACACAGGTACATTGCCAGTTACAACTGCTAGGCGTGTGGTAATGAATATTAATTATTCAACATAAAGGAAAAACACATGAAAGCAAGTCATATTTTAGTAGATACTATTGCACAAGCAGAAATAATTTTAGCAGAAGCTACTGCGCTAAACTTTGGACAACTCGCTATGCAACACAGCAAATGCCCAAGTAAAGCTCGTGGTGGAGACTTAGGTGAATTCGGTCCCGGCATGATGGTTAAACCTTTTGAAGATGCCACATTAGCAACTCCAGTTGGATCTATTAGTACGCCTGTACAAACACAGTTCGGCTATCACTTGATTCATCGTACTGGTTAATCTAATGAATATAATCGTAGATCAAAACGAAGTTTGCCGTAAGTATGATTACAGTAGTTTGATCACTGCTGAAGAAAATGCGTCTGCTATCAGTGATATTCAAAGCGTAATTGACGCCGGCAACTACTTTAAAAATAGTCCTCCCTTTCAAACTAATCAAAATTTGTTTCAAAGGTCCGAGCCTATTTGGTTAAAGCTACGTATGACATTTTTAGCCAGTGTGTTTATGTACTTAGGGAAAGAGCACAAAGTAAGTAATATGATGGCTTGGTCATTTATGACTAATCAACAAACACAAGTCAATAGAGACAACCAATGGCATCATCATGAAAAGCATCATTGGACTAGCATCAGTGGTATTATGTATTTGCATATTCCAGATGATGTCAAAGATTTTGATACTTGTGGAACTGAAATGGCTCCTAATGGTCCAGAAGGTCCTGGCAAATTTTTTATTCGCCCAAGTTACTATACTTGGCTGATATATCCTAGTAAACTATGGCATAGGCCCGGTATTGCACAAAGTGACAAGCATCGGTTTATTTTGGCAGCAGACGTAGAATATCAATAATGACAACTTTTACAACAGAAGACCGCATTGCGGCACTACCCTTGATCTACTTAGATATGGACGATGTTGTAGCTGACTGGATGGTCACAGCCCGTGCTATAGTTAATCGCAACTGGGAGTATGGTGAACGTATTCCAGCAGAAGATTGGGACAAGGTCAAAGCCAAAGAACGCTTCTACCGCGACTTGCCATTAAAGCCTGGCGCACACGAACTTGTACAATATTGTCGTGATGCTGTGAGCAATGGCAAAGCCAAAGGTCTAGCGTTCTTAACAGCTCTGCCACACGATGATGCTGTTCAGTGGGCCGCTAGTGATAAAGTGTTCTGGGCACATAGACACTTTGAAGGCATCCCTGTGTTCTTTGGACCATATAGCTTTGACAAACATAAGCATTGTAAGCCAGGTGACATCTTAATTGATGATAGACACTCTAACTGTTCGGAATGGCGAAGTGCCGGCGGACAAGCACACGAGTATCGAACTTGGGAAGCCTGCAAGCCGTGGCTAGAAAATATCTTGACATCACAATAATTTTATTGTATAATACATTTTTAACGGGATATATATGATTAGATTAAACGATTTACGTAAGCCGCTTGACCTCAGTCGTGGGCCAACTATTGACACTGAAAAATGTGTTGATCAAATTGGCAACAGATTTAATATGGTTTTAATTGCCGCGGCTCGGGCACGTGAAATCAAACGACAAAATCGCGAAAGTGATGCTCGTGAACATGTGCATAGTAACATCACAGCTCTGCTTGAAATTCAATCAGGTAAGATTGGTCTAGATTATCTCAAGAAAATTAAGTTTGAAGATCCAAGTGATCGTCGACGTGATCACAACGCAAAGTATAGATAAGATTTTAGGACCTTAGCTCAGTTGGTAGAGCGTCTGCCTTACACGCAGAATGTCGTCAGTTCGAACCTGGCAGGTCCTACCAAATATGGAACGGTGGCAGAGAGGCCCAATGCACCGGATTGCAAATCCGTAAAACCGGGGGTTCAAATCCCTCCCGTTCCTCCATATTAAGGAATAGTGTATGCATATAGTTATTGTCGGAGGAGGCACTGCTGGTTGGCTAGCGGCTTCCTTGTTAATTAATAAACACCCTGGTACCCATACTGTTACTATTTTAGAATCTAGTAAGTTTGGTATTATCGGAGTCGGCGAAGCTACTACAGGATTCTTTACAGATATTATTGTACATGAACTAAGCAAAGACTTTGGAGCCAATCATGACGAGTTTATGATTGAAACAGGCTCTACTCTTAAGTTTGGTATTAAGCATAAAGGTTGGACTCCGAACTTAGATGATCATTACATTGGACCAATCGACGGTAGCTTTACTAGTCACGAGTCTCCTGATATAATGTTTGCCTATGCGCTTACACAGTTACCTAAAGAAAAATTAACATCGATTACCTACACTGGATCTATTATAGATGCTGGTACATGTAATTGGGGTGCTGGTAAACGTTTTACAAAACATACACACGCACTACAAGTAAATGGACAACTAGTAGGTCAATACTTTAAAAAATTGTGTTTAAAGAAACCAAACGTTAAACACATCGACAGCGAAATAACTAAAGTTAATCTAAATGAACAAGGCTTAATTAGTTCATTGAGTTTATCAAACGGTTCTACACTACAAGCAGACTTCTTTATTGATTGCTCGGGCTTTAGTCGTGTACTAATGAACGAGCTTGGTGGTAAGTGGACCAGTTATAAAAAACACTTGCCAGTTAATACAGGCATGCCGTTTTTACAAAAATACAAACCGGGTGAAAAGCCTGTTCCCTATTCGCTAGCATGGGCACAGAAGAATGGGTGGCTTTGGCAAACTACTCTAATGGATCGTACCGGTAACGGATACATCTTTGATGATAACTTTACCACAGTAGACAAAGCACAGGAAGAAATTGAAACGCTATTGGGTAACCCGATTGAGCCTATTAAAATTTTAAAATTTGAATCTGGCAGGCAAGAAAACGCCTGGGTTAAAAATTGTGTGTGCATTGGACTAAGCTATGCATTTTTAGAACCCTTAGAAGCTACAAGTATTCATACAAGTATTTTACAAATTAAAGCATTTGTAAATGAATATCTAAGACCTACACTAAATGAAACTATGAATTCAGGATCAATGAATTTGTATAACAACCGTATGGCTACGATGTACGACACACTAAAAGACTTCTTAGTCATGCACTATATGGGCGGACGCACTGATAGTGAGTTTTGGAGATATATTGCAACAGGTGCAACTAAAACTGATTTTGTTCGAGATATTCTTGAAACTGCCAAAGTTCGATTACCTAGTACCAACGACTTTACAAAGTTTTGGGGTAATGCCGGTTGGCCACTATGGAGTTATGTTATGGCTGGCGTAGGTGTTTTGAACAAGCAAGCTGCCTTAAATGAATTTACAAGTAACACTGAATTCCTTATTACTAGAGATAATTATAAAAAATTTAGGTTTCAATTGGACACGCAGTTTGCAGACCAATATACATACGATGACTATATTGCACATCTTAGAAAGCAACGAGCTCAAGCAGGATTTAACGATTGACAGCTCTGCTGATACCTGTTACAATATACACATATTAGCAAACAGGTATCAAAATGGAATTTTATATTGAAGCTGGTTCTAAAACCAAACAGTACATTGAAACATTGTTGCCTTCAATGTTATCGCAATTAAAATTAACCAAAAGTAAAAAACTTTTACATATAAAAATTGACAAGGAACTAGACGCTAGTGGAACAACAATCCCATTGATGGGTATTGACACTATCCTTGTAGTTCTAAAGTCAACACGCAACAAAATAAATTTAGGTGTAACACTTGCACACGAATTGGCTCACGTAGCGCAATTTGCCAAAGGTACACTAAAACCTAGCCCAAAAGGGCTAAAGTGGAAGGGAAAACTCTACGGAAAACGTGTGGCATATTTGCAACAACCTTGGGAAATAGATGCGTTTAGTAAACAAGAGTTAATATTTCGTAGAGCAATTGATTGACGCATTTGCCAAAAGGCATTATAATTAGTACATAGAAACACAAACAGGAGCGGACAATGGCATTTAAGATTTTAGGTAAGACAGCAGATTTGTATCAAGGCTACGGCCCTTTGCCTAAACTTGAAGGCCCGTTTTTGGTTGCAGGACGTATATTGTATTACGATCCAAAAGAAGGCAAGTACTGGAATCCAAAGACGGATTTCTACGTGCCGCATGATGAATATTTTAGAATGGTAGGTTTGATGTGATAGAAGTAGTTTACGACAATGTGTCGAAAGAATTTGAAGACTTGACCCAAGCAATGGCATGGGCCAAGGTATTGGACAAGTTTGTTACTATTAAAATAAATGGTATGGAACTTGTGGGACGTTTTGGTGCTGACAGCGTCAAAGACGGTAAGTGTCCAGATGGTGTAGACTACACTTGGATGAAGCGGAGAACACAATGAAAGACAAACTGGACGACCATTTTGCGGCAGAACAGTTGGAAGAACATTTCGGAGTTGAAGAATGAACACTATTATCGCAATGTTAGTATTGATAGCATGGTTCGCTATTGGTTTGGCATGTTGGGATATGTTTAGAATCTGGAAAAGGACAAGGAATTAAAATGAACGAACAAGTTAATTGTATCAATTGTGGGTGTGAAATGAAAAAAGTTTCGATTGGAATTCCTTTATGCTCACGCTGTTCTAATGTAGGTAGACAATTTGAAAATCTCCTGAAACAAGGGCTTACTTTGGATTATTTTGATCCCAAAACAAAACAACGCAAAAAAGAAACTATCAAAATCGATACAGCAAAAGAACATTTCGGAGTTGAAGAATGAGCTTAGATGTAGATTTGATGGTCACTCAACCCACTAGTGTGTACAGTGCAAACATTACACACAATTTGGGTAAGATGGCTCAAGAGGTAAAAGTGGGTATAGGTGCTAAGATAGACCTGTACACTATTTTGTGGCGTCCTGAAGAACTTAATTTTAAGTTTGCTAGGGACATCGCAGACTTGTTGGATGAGGGTTGGAACATTTTATTAAGTGATCCAGAGAAGTTTAAAAAGTTTAATCCTGGAAATGATTGGGGCAGCTACGAAGGTCTTTGCGACTTTGTCTACAATTACCGTAACGCCTGTTGGGATAACCCCGACGCTGAATTGAGTGTATCACGATGAAAATTAAATTTGATAAAGACACTATGCCCGATGAATTGTACAATGCGCTCTTACAGCACTTTGTAAACGAAGCAGTTGGGCTAGGTGTCGAAGTAAACAAGTTTACCCAATTTAACAACTGGGTAGTCGAATGTGATGTAGATGTAAAGGAAATGGTGCATTAATGCCTAAGTGTTATCAATTAGTTGGAGTTCCTGGTTCTGGTAAAAGTACTTGGATCAAAAATCAAACATGGATGTTGGGTATGCCTGTAGTCTGTACAGATACATTTGTAGAAGATTATGCTAAAAAGCAAGGCAAGACTTATAGCGAAGTATTCGATGAATACATGCCTATTGCTGTTAAGCTAATGGCTAACCAAGCAAAGATCTGTGAAGCAAACAGTTTGGATTTGATTTGGGATCAAACTAGCACTACTCGAGCTAGCCGTGAACGCAAGTTTAATACCTTGCCTAGGTATGAGCATATTGCTGTAGTCTTTACGACACCCGAGCCAGAAGAGTTGGCACGTAGATTGGCTAGCCGTCCTGGCAAGGTGATTCCAGACCACGTTATGCGTACAATGATTGACGGGTTTGAAATGCCAACAGAGGATGAAGGATTTACAGAAATTTGGAGGGTATAATATGCCTTGGATTGAAAATGTAGCCGCAAGTGATATTCCAATTGGATTCCATCACGATGCCGGCCCTAATAGTATGCTGATCAGTATCACCGATCCAGCAAGCTGGCGTCCCGAAGCCAAGCACCAATTCAAAGAGCGTCACGACTTTGAGTTTTTGGATGTAGAAGAAAAGGACGAAGTTTTGGACGAAGCAATGAAGTGTAGCCATGAGCAGGCCGCCGAACTTGTTCGGTTGTTACAACACGCATTAGACAATCGTATGAACGTTGTTGTTCATTGCTTTGCAGGCATCTGTCGTTCGGGTGCGGTTTGTGAGCTTGGAGTCATGATGGGCTTCGACGATACAGAACGATTCCGTAGTCCAAATCTTTTGGTTAAACATCGTATGATGAAGGCATTAGGGTGGACTTACGATGAAAACGAAAAGCCCAACCTCGACGATTGGCGCACGTTTAGATCGGTTGACTAACTGTTAAATAGGTGTTATAATAACTTATTAAACAGAAAGGTACTCAATGGCTGGCAAAGCGAAATCGGTTTATCTAACGATAACCAAAAAGGGTTCATTTAAGACAGAGTTTACAAAAGTGTTTTTTGATGCTAAATCATTTAATGAATATGTAAAGACTGATGAATTTAAGGCCAAATGGCCTGCTGAAGAGTATAACATTGTAAAAGAAACTTACTAAAGAAAGGAGTGCAATATGCCTAGTGTGTTTTTAGTAAGCGACACGCACTTTGGTCACACAGGTGTTTGCCGCTTTACTCGTAATGACGGTGTGACAAAATTACGTCCATGGGACAATGCAGATGAAATGGACGAAGCGATGGTTAAGGCGTGGAACGAACGGGTAAAGCCCACTGACAAGGTCTACCATTTGGGTGATGTTGTCATCAATCGTAAAGCGTTAGCAATTATGCGCAGACTTAACGGCGACAAGGTTTTGATTCGTGGTAATCACGATATCTTTAAGGACGAGGACTATCGTGCTCACTTTAGAGAACTTAGAGCCTATCACGTTATGAACGGTATGATCCTTAGCCATATTCCTGTTCACGCAGAAAGTCTTGGACGTTTTGGTGTTAACATTCACGGACACTTACACGCAAACCGTGTTAAGAAGGCTCGTGGGGTAGATGCTAGGACTGGTGAAGTTTTATACAGCGATGAAAACGATGTTCGTTATCATTGCGTTTGCGTAGAACAAACCCCAGACTTTGCACCTATCTTGTTTGAAGATGTCATCAAGAACATCGAAGCAGAAGGTGGTAACGTTGGATTCAAGAACGGTAACTTTAACACAGCCGACTAAAAAGCACCTTCGGGTGCTTTTTTTTTGAATTAAATTCACAATCATAAATAATTCATGAACATTGAAAATATACACCCTTCATGGGGATCTAAAATAACCGTTGATAACCCTAATGAAATATTAGAAGTACCAGATAATTTTTGGCGAGACTTAATGTACTCGAGAAAATTTTTATGCTTTAAACAAGTAAATTGGTCTAAGATTGATTATGTTAATTTCTTAAATAGATTTGGCAGAACTTGGAATGCTCAAGATTATTTTGGCAGTAAGGAAGCATTTGCACCAGTTAGTGTAAAAGATAAAGTATTTTTTATTGCACCTATTAGTAATAAAATTAGTCACAAGTTAAGAATGTTAGCCATGCCGTATCACGCAGACATTCCTAACAATGAACGCAACCCCTTTCCAGTGAGGAGTCTTTGGATGACCAGTAACCCGAACCCAGACTCTGGATTTACAGGGTTTCTTAATATAGAAGATGGTATTGATCGATTACCTGATAATTTAAAAGAACAATTAGATCGAATACAAATAGTACAGCAAGACTGGCATAACGAAGGGCATAGTGTTAAAACATTTCCATTTGTTAAAGTACATCCTGTAACCGGAGGTAAAAGTCTTCGTTTAAATTGGTACAACAATAAAGAACATAATGTAACTCATGCATGGATACAGAAAGTATTACTTGATGGGGTTGAAGTTGAACCCTACACTGTACTCAAACCCTACATTGACTTTTTAGAAAGCCAACCCGATATGGTGTATGTACATCGTTGGGATAACTATGATATCTTAATTTATGATAACTATCCGTTTGTACATAATCGTACAGAATTAATTTTTGATCCCGAACTTGAAAGAAAGTTTGAAAGAGCCAACGTTGACCATCTTAATGATGCTGATTGGGAAACTCATAAACAAACTACCTATGGTTATTTTAAATGATTAGAGATCCATCGCTACTTAGAGTATTTCCAAAAGAACTTGAACCATTTAAAAGTCTAATCTACTGTCCGCTAGATCTGCCTGATCCTCCGACAATAGACGAAGAAAAAATGTTTGCGTATATTACTATGCGAACTGAAAGAGACAAAGGAACACTAGCAGGAAGTGTATCGGGTGCGGTTGGGCCGATTCCTTTAGATAGTCCGTGGCTCAAATATACAGCTAGTTGGTCAAAAGAAAAAGACACATACCCATGGAGACTGATTCATGTGATGCGTAGCGACTTTAAACAAGATGGTTGGGAGTATTGGGACGAGTTTGTTGAGTGGTTTCCAGAGCTAGCTGATTATATTAAACAGCTTCCAATTAAAAACTTTTATACCATTAGTTTTTTAAATCAAAAAGCCAATACAGATGTAGGCTTACATACTGACCCAGATATTTGGTTTGGACTAAGATTTTATCTTGTTAATCGTAGCGATGCAAAAATATTCTTTCAAAAAGCAAAAGCACCTACTGAAGGTAGATTGCTAAACATTACCAATGGACCTAATGGATTCAAACAGCATCCGTGGAATGAATTTGTAGAAGATGAAAAAATCTATGGAACTTATCCTAAGCCGTGTTTTCCGTTTCATCTGACTACAACTCATGCGGCTCACGGTGTTGAAACTGTTCCGGATAGCAATGACACTAGGATTACAGCTTTTATTATCTGCCAAACTGATCCGGTAAAATACGCTGAGTTACTTACCCGCAGTTTAGAGAAATATAAAGAACACGCTATTTGGTGGTAATTAACGAAGAGGGGTCCTCGTTAAAAGCAATAGTAACAGATATCCTAGGAAAGTTGTCGTGCTCCATTACTACTTGATGCGGTTCTTTAGGTTTGAAAACAACTGGACCAATTAATTCAAATTTATCAACTTCAGTAAATGGACCTTCGATGTGTATGTATGATACACCATTTGGTTGATATTTTCTAACAGAAGAAGTGGGAGGTGTGAAAAACTTAGTCCAAGTATTTTCACAGTTACGAATAGGTAAATTAATTCTAGCATTACATATAGTATCATCTACGTGCAACTCGCACTCTCGAGTCCACATAACAAAAAAACTTATTCTAGATATTGTAAGTCCGATTGGTTTAAATAGTTCGGCAAGTTCTGGAACTGCATTTAACACATCAGAGGTATCAGACTTTACCCACGGACTAGTTCTAGAAACAATTAAATCAGGATGTTTATTGATATAATCATTTAATTTACTAGATACTAGTTGCCAGTTATCTAAATCTAAAAGTCGGAAATACATTATACATCTACTTCTTTTTCAAATTTTTGTAACCAATTAATTTTATTAAAATCTTCAACCGGCGCACCAATGACCTGTAACACTAATCGTGCGCCGCCAATTGGATCTACAGGAACTCTATGAGGAAAGTTGGTCCCATTAAGGTATAATACTGTATTTTTCTTAGAAGGAGTAAGATCGTACACTTCTCCTTCAACCATATCATTTTCAATTTTTTCTCTCTTACGAGCACTATCAACATGTTCAGGTTTTAATTGAGATAATTGTACAAAAGGTTTATCAACATCTAAATTTATACAAATCCTAAATCCAACACCTAATACATTATCAAAGTGATAATTGAAATCATATTCAACTGATTGTTCTTGATACAATAAAACAACAAATCTATGTTCGTGATCAATGGGTAAAGAATTTATAAGAGGTAGCAATGGTTTGAACACAGCAAGATCCTTATATCTCCAATAGGACTTGCTGTCTCTTTCTAGTAGTCTACGTTGCCATGGATATGGTTTACCGTTACGTTCTAAATAGACTTTTTCTTCAGTAGCGGCTAAAGAATTATCGTGCATTTCTTTAGTCAGCATCATAAATGATTTTAAATCATTTAAATTAATTTCTGGAACAGCTAGGTCGAGTTCGCCTGCAATTATCATATGTTTCCTCCAATGGGTAGTTCAGTTCTGTATTTTTGTTTAAGAAATGTACAACGAATTATAGTATCAGTAGGTAACAATATCCTATTAAATAATACATGCCAATGATTAGTATACAAGCATTTGGTTTTTGCAGGCACAATTATTTCGTCAAAGTAATCGTAACGTTCATCGGCCCATTCACTAAACGTAAAACGTCTAAGTAATTTAGCATGTTTAGCGTTCCATAGTGTAAAAAACTTTAGTCTTCCACATTCTTCGTTAAATCTAATCATATGATCTAAAAGATCTTTTGCAACTTGTCGGTCACCATTTGATCTAACTTGGGTACCATACCAGCTAGGTTCGTCAGGACTTTGATAACAGGCAATGGCTCCGACAATATTACCTTGGTCATCAAATGCACCAAATGCGTGATAGTTATTTAGATCAGTTAGGTATGTTGTACAAAATCCTGCATGGTACGCTTCAGCTATTGCATCCTTTAAGAAAAAGTCTGCTTTTGAAATATCAGTACCCATATACTTGTTTTTATCAAACAGTCGTTTTAAACCATCCTCATGGGTGCTATCTAATTTTTTAATAATCATAAACGTACTCTAAGTTGCTTTATAACTTCGTTATAAGGAATGCCATCTAAACTAGACTCTAGTCGGTGTATTTGATCTGCACCAATTGCTTTATAACTTTCATAGTTAAATGCCATTAAACTTTCAAACCCGTGTGTTTTACGTTTAGGAGTTGTGTATGGACATAATTTATGCAGTATTTTATTTTTACTAGAAACACTAGTTAACTTATAGTTAAATCGATCTTCTACCATTTCTTTTATATCTTCATGCTCTAAGTAGTATAACAGCAATTCAGGTGTATATGCAAACCATTCGTTAACCAAAGGAATATTAAATTTGTTAGTAAACCTCATAGCACTAGCATCTTCGTTTTCTCTAAAGGTATAATACCAGTAGCTGTCATTATGCGTAACTTTTCTAGTTAGTAGTGTCTCGCCGCCCATAACACTAGGTGCTCCTAGTTTGAATACATTGTAGTATACCATGTTATAGGTTATTTGATGACAATCTAACTGCTGTCCGAATTCTGTAGCCTGTCCAGAGTAGTAAAAGTCTTTGATGTCAAAATCAATAGTTTCTAATTTAAAATCTAGCTCAGTGGACAACCTTTCAGCTTCTGCAACATCCCCAATGTTATAATCATCTTTAAACTTTATCATTACACATCTAGGTTTAATACCAATGCTTAGAAAGTTGTTAATTACAATTTCACTATCAGTACCACCACTTAAGAATACAACTAAATCCCTACCAAATTCTTGCCATACTGCATCAGCAGTTCTACGTAGTTCATTTTCATAGTTACTAGTTCTATACTGATCAGGATCAACAGCACCAACTTGCACTTCAAATTTTTCTATAGGAGTTTGCCTAAATGCATAGGGCCTGCCACCTATAGTATAAACTAGATGATTATTGTGAGTGAAGTTTGTCATTACGATCTTTATAAATTTGATTTCTGCTATCCTTAGTAGCAACTAATGGTAGTAGTAATAAAGACATATCAAACTCTTTAGGATTGCCGCTGACTGTAGTTCCGAAATCATATGCACTAGCCCGTTGGTGATGATTGTTATGCCAACCCTGTCCCCAAGTAATCCATGCTAACAACGGAACATTACGACTGTTATCTTTAGTTTCAAAGTTCCTGTAACCGAAGCCATCAGCTTGATGGCAAAATACATTTACATTGCTTTCTTGATATAAACTTACTGCCGCTGGAATCATGAATCCAAATAGCAACAATTGCCAACTGATTAACCCAACTACAAGATAGGTAACTAGAATAATATAATTGTAGTTTTTAGCGAACCAGATATGCATCGGGTCTCTAACCAAATCAATTGCATACTTGGCATTAAAATATTCATCCCAATCATGCAACCAAGCATGCCATGCATACCATTTTCCCTTACTAGGACTATGTGCATCTTTTTCTGTATCACTATATCTGTGGTGGCTACCTCTATGTATTGCGGCCCAACCTAATGGACTACCCTGGAGGCTAAGACATGCAAGCCATAACAGTATTGGTTTAAATCCAGCTCGAGCTTCAAAAGCCTTATGACTGACATATCTGTGCAATATCACTGCAACACCGACACCTTCTATCAAGATCCATCCAATACCAAAATATAATAAGTTAATCCATTCAAACCCAAAAAAACAGTGGAATAGAATTAGTCCTAACCATGCAGTAGCATGAACAGGATACAACACGTAATACAAGAAGTTGTTTATTTTTGGCATGATTATATCTCTTTATACATTCTATAAAACTGTGGAGCTAATCCCACTTTGGCCGCAGACTTTAATCTCTGAGCATTGTCAACATGCACATGACTACAGATCTTATTACCACCACGTTGCTGTACTATACTTTCAAAATAAGTATGCAACAATTTATTAATTTCTTTTCCTCGATGCGCCGGATCAGTAAAGCTCAACATAATCCATCCTTCACGCACTAGCGGACGATATTCAAAAGCAATCCCACCTAGAATATCACCTGAACTAGTTGTGCAATACAGCACGTTAAATTTATTACTACCGTCCCAGGATACTAATGAGCTCCCGTGACCTTTTTCTAAAATCTCAGCGTATGTTTTTAAAAACAATGGCATAACACGAGATCCTGCTAGAGTGTCCCCGTACCATATTTCTACAGGATTGTTTTTAGCGTCAACGTCATCACACATCTTTTTGTCAACAGCGTTATCACTCATGTAATTCCTTTATTGTTTCTATAGTTAGGCTATCAATATATTGTTGTAGTTCAGGAGTAGGTCTACCGGTTACCCTGATCTGTCTGCGTAAATCTCCTGAAGTCATTGATACTCCGTGATAAAAGAAATCATTGAACAAATATATAGGATCATTAATAGTTCTGTATTGTTCACTTAATGTAGGAGTCACACAATAATACAACGGAGCATTAGCATCTGTTAGATTAATAGTAATTTGAACAAATCCTGATTTCCATAAATGATTATCAGTCATTGGTTGAAAATTTAATCTCTTTTGACTTGCAGTCATGTAGTTGCTGTTATCTCGGTGTATCAGGGCAAATGAGTTGTTTAAACTAACACATCTAACTCCTATAATCGAAGTTAGCGGTAGTTGTTTGATAAACTTAGTAATGGCTAAATTTTCATACTGTGGAAAGAATGTAAAATCTCCCATTGAATCTAGTACTAGATTTCTAACAGATACGCTACCATTTTTACTGTTTTCTCTTAGCTCATCATCCTTAACATTAAGATATACTAGACTAGTGCCGAGCCAACTTGGAAAACCTTGTTTAATCATAACTCCATCATTGTTACGAACATCAGCTTGTTGGTAAACGTTAGCATCTACCATTCCCCACCAATCATTAAATTTTGCAGTTTGATCGATTAAAAATACATTATTGAGAATAGTTTTTGACGCCGGCAAGATATACTGATCGTACTCTGATATAAAGAGATCCCGATCATATTCTATGTTTAGTTTAGCTGATACTATATTACTGTAGTCAATCATCCAATTCTTTCCAGGCTAAAAATACTTGCCAATCATTGGTCCAAAACGGACCTTGAACATCTTTAAATCCTAAAGATGCTACTAGGGTATTTATTGGCTCTTTAAACACAGTATACACTCTTCTGATTCCTACAGCGTTACTAAGTGCTATATTAAACAGAGCCTGCCATTGATCCTCAGATGCTTCTCCGGAGATCCCTCTTAAGCATAGTGTATCTCTGCTAGCATAAAATACGTGTAAGCTGGCTACAATTTTGTTATCAATTTCTATTGCATAAAACTTTGGGTCTGTTTTATCAATTTCCAATACTGTCCAATTTACTAGTCCTAAAGAATTATCAATTGGGAATATGTGGAAAGAGTCAGGCCACACTGTGTTTAACAGAGGTAAACACTCATTGTAATTACTTTGTCTAAAAATCATAAAAACCTTTCTAAAGCGTGATAGCTAGGTCGTTGCCAATTTCTGTTAATTAAATTAGGATACCAATTCCAATCTTCACCATCAGTGATAAAAGATTTAGAAAAGTTAATATCCCCGGTCAATGCCATCATTAAAATAACAGGTCCGATTTGTGAAGTATTGTATATACAATTAGGCAACTGTATATGTTTAACAAATGCTCGGGTAAATGGCAGAACAAAGTTTGGAACTACTAGGTCTTCATGCTCTAATCCGTACAAATACAATGGTACAGTATCGTAGACTTCTTGTAAAGTCCATTGGTTTAAAAGTTTTGTGCCTCGTACAAACGGCCCAAATCTGCCACAAGGTATTCCTGCAGTGACTAATCTATCCATTGTTTTCAATGTATGTGTTAAAAATGGATGAGTTGAAAAATACTTGTTTGCAGAAATATCAACCCACTCTGCTGTCATTTCTCTGTCTGGAGTTATATAACTAATATCGTTACGCACTGTTGATATTAGTTGACGGAATCCTCGATCCATAGGATCAGCATCCGGCCCAGCACTGATAAAAGTAAAACCCTTAGGAAGATCAAGTATGTGTTTTACTACTAGTTCATGTAACGGCAAATCTTCTACTTGAGAGTAATCAAACATTGATAAGAACTCGCACGTTCTCGCTTGATCAGGTGTGGCATTTTCTACAGGTGTTATTGTTAGTTCAGTGTTGTAAAAATAAGGTTTATAGAATTTCTTAAAATCTCTAGCTAGCATTAATAAACCTTTTTATTTTGATCCAATACAAGTCCTAAAAAAATGTCACCGTCTGCTAGCATATCAAACGGATGTTTAACTCCATAGAATTCATTTTGTACCCATGCTTGTTCTTCGGGTAAAAAATCCCACCATGGACTGTAACCCAATACTAAATGTATTCTTCTACTAGGATCTGCCGCAGAATTATAAACTCTATGCGGAACTGAAGTATCCCAGGTATAGGCCCACCCCACATCTAAGTGTGCAGGTTCAAATTTTTCTAGTTCAAATTTATAATAGTCGTTAGTTGTGATAGGAATATTAATACGTAGATTTTCAAAGATAGGCTCATCCTTGTGCCAACCTCGTACATCCTTACGACTTTCCCAATAGTATGCTCCGTTGATAATACTAAGTCTACTTCTAATACGAGTGCGTTTTTCTTTGCTTAAAAAATCACCTAATGCAGTATGTTGGCTTGCAGGAGTAGGAATGTTAAATCCGTATCCGTCAAAATAACTATTTTTTAAAATTTCATGTTTTTCAGTTTTGTTCCAAAAGAATTCATTAATTGTATTTTTAGGAGTACCTAGTGTACTTGAGTGTGGGTCTAACCCATCTTGCTGATATGGGTTATACACTAGGCTGAATCCAGTGTAGCCTGGAGATTCACCTTCTGCGGATTTCCAACCGTGATCTCCATAAATGCCAGTAGCATCCAAAATACTATTTGCTAATACTGTCGGATCAAAGTCAGCCATATTAAAGCATAGCACAGGTGGGTACTCTTGCCTAGGCTTAACAGTCTGCATAAGAGCTTCCCAATCAGTTTGTTCTTTAAGCCAACTGGTTACTGTATGCGACAATGGTACATCAGCAATGTAGAATTTTTTCATCTAAAAAAATACCTTATAAATATCCTAGTACTTATCATTAAAAAGGCACCATGTTCGAATTTACTAAAAATAATCATTTCAAATTTGGATACAAAGAATCAGGATGGTTTCAAAACAGAACAACACCTAACGAAACTTTTATCTGTGAATATGGACGGGCAGACTCTGTGATGACCTTTAGAGATGCAAACATCTATGCAGCCAACTACATAGAACAAATTGCAACCGATAATATTTCAATAATGTTGAGTGGCGGAGCAGACAGCGAAATTACTGCATGGGCGTTTATCGATGCCGGGATCCCATTTAGAGCGGCTGTGATGCGTTTTAAAAATGATAGTAATAAACATGATATAGACTATGCTGTTAGCTTCTGTAATAAACATAATATACCAATTGATTTTTATGACCTAGACGTTACTGCATATCTTGCCAGCACCGAATTTGAAGACACTGTTCGTAAATATCAAACCACTTGCGAACGTGCAACAAGTTTGTGGTTGGCAAAACAAATTCCTAACTTTGCTATTTTAGGACAAGGTGAACCAGTTGTAGTAAAATATTTAGGTGAGTGGTGCTTTCAAGAAAAGGAACGTATATGCTCATGGAACAAATATTGGATTTTTAACAATAAACCTGGGATTCCAGGCTTTCACCAATTTAGTCCAGAGCAAATACTAAGTTGCTTAACTGATGAATTAACTTTAGATATGATACATGATAAAACTCCATACTGGAGCAATGATAAATTTAAACATGAATTTTATAAAAAACATTATCCAGATTTTGAAATAAGGCAGAAGTATACAGGATTTGAAAAACTAGCATCAGTTAACATACCTATGCGTGAAAGAATTCTATCGACCTTTCCTTATTTTATTGGAGAATGGCAGATACCATATAACGATGCTATTAATACTTTTTCCCCGGATGGTGTATGATTGATAAAGATTTAGGTTATTACCTATGTAATGGTGTTAGTTTTGCATCTAAGATCGATGCTTGTATCTACTCAAAAGTTGTTAACAAGCCAGTTGAATGGATGTTCCATCAAGATGAGTTTGCAACCTATCCGTGGAATATTGAACCTACAGAAACACTAGACGAGTTATATGATAAACGATCTAGAGAACTTAGAGAACAATACGACTATATTATTTTAAGTTATAGCGGTGGTGCTGATACAAATAATATTTTAGAAAGTTTTATTAGGCAAGGTTTGCACATTGATGAAATCTTAACAAACCATATTACTGATGCAACTAAGTCAATGACTATTATAGATCCTAATGTTAAAGACAATTGGAATTTTGCGGCTGAACATGAACTACAAGCAATCCCAAGATTACAATACATCAACAAGCATTTACCACGTACTAAAATAACAGTCCTTGATGTTAGTAACACTATCATGGATTCGTTAAAATCATTCGATGACGCCAGTTGGGTATTAGGTAAGAATGATTATCTTTCTGTAGGGCAGTTATTTAGATATAATTATTTTCATTTTAACCAAATGAAGAAGCAATTTGACAAAAACTTAAAAATTGCTATTATTGTGGGCGTAGATAAAGTTAAAACTTATATTTCAGAAAACAATGATTTCTATTTGTATTTTAATGATAACACTGCTAGTGTTGCAAGCGTTAACGATTTTAATAAAGATTATACTAATATAAAAACTGAATTATTTTACTGGTCAAAAAACACAGCGCCGCTAGTATGCAAACAGGCACATACTGTAAAGAATTGGCTTGAAGCTAACACAGGTCAACAAGAAATGTGGAAGAACACTAGCTTTACGTCTAGCAGATTATATCAGGAACGTATATTGCGTAGACTGCTGTATCCTACAACGTGGGACGATTCTTGGTATCAAGCAGATAAAGGCACTGGTTGGTGGCACAGCGAATTTGATAATTGGTTTAGGAAAAACCCTGCATTTGCCAAAGAACATGCACAGTGGCGCAGAGGAATATTTTACCTAGTTGATAAACTGCCTGATATGATTGTGTTTAACAGTAAAGGGGATCCCGATAGTTTGACTAGATTTACACACGAGTTTTACGTTGGTAAAATACAAAATACTGCCAGCTCAAAACGATAAATAGCTATACTATTGCCTAAGAGGATTGCATATCATGCCTATCAAAAGAACTTTAACATTTACACGCCCAACAGTTGATACACCGTTCTGGGTTCATGGTTCGCCAGTACGCGAGCATATCCATGAAACTTATATTGCAACTGGAAAAGTATTAGATTTGCAAAGAGTAAATGATGCGACTGGATTGCTTGAAGTTAAATTAGTTACAGTTTTCAAAGATAACGAATCTATGGAAGAGTTTCTTGCAGACCCGCGGTTAGATGGAACGCATAAAGATCGTGAAGATTACCATGCAACTGTTAATATTACAAAAACTGTAGAAGTTTTAGAAATTTCTAAATGGCCAGAATAAATTACCTAGCATACTCAGCAACGTACTGCTCTACGTAATTTACCATATGCTTTCCAATTGGTTTAAATAGTTTGTACTCTAAAGGCCACGCACTGGATAATCCAGTTTTAGTTAGCCCATTATATATTGCTTTATTATAATCATTACAAGTAAGCCACAATTTGCTGTATTCATTAGTTTCTTTTAATATTTTTGGCATCAAGTATCTTGCCATATAATAATTAACCCTAAATTTTGGCGGAACATATGCACGTACAAATACTAGTGCTGTATCATCGGTATATTTGTTCCATCCCGCACTTCCTGCGTATTCCCCAGATTCAGTTTGCATAACATAATAGTTGCCCGTACTGAATCTTCCATCGGACAACAAGTAAAACAGATTAGCATTGTTATCTCTGTACTCCGGATTGTAATTTATAGCAATCTTAGGATCAACTACTTTAGATAAATTTTCCTCTAATAAGGTTATAACCGGAATGTTAGTAAGGTCTGAGATACTGTGAATTATCATAATTGGGTGTTTAAATATGCTCCGTGACATATTTACACAATAAATATAAGATGGAATATAAAAATATATTAGCCGCTACACTAAATTTACCTATAGATAATGATAAAATCACACAAGAAATTTTATCTTGCAAAGACTCGTGGGTCTGTACCCCAGCAAGAGACAACCAATTAGATAATGGGCTAAAAGGCAAAATTTTTATGTCATCAACCATTGAAGACTATACTAATTGTGACTACAGCGTAGAGACCGGAGTCGGCACTAATATTCGTGTTAATATTAAAAAAGACATACCGGCGCCTTATATTTTTTATCTTACATCTCATCCAAATGAAGCAACTGATCATGATCCATATCGAAAAGCTAAAACATTTAATAAAGATCTGTGGAAATGGAGAGATGACCTAGTTGATAAAATTCCCTACCTTAAAAGTGTAGTAGAAAAATATTTTACAAAAATTAGTATAGTTAGAGTGTTTGTGATGGACAACACATTTTTAGTTACCCACCGAGATCATTCTAGAGAAGCTTCGATTAACTATGTTAGTGATGAGTATGACGTTTGCTTAGGATTGAGTATTATCCCATCTGACGGAAATGTCCCTATGAAAATTTGGAGTGGCAAGGAGCAGAAAGTTTTGGACATTCCAGGCAATGCTATGATATTCAACGACTCAGCACCGCACGGTGTTCCAAAAACAACGGGCTACAGAATTACAATACGTATATTTGGAGAAATTGATTATAGCCAATTTGATGATTTATTGGATCTAAATCATATACATTTTATCTAATACAGTTGACATGCAGTTGAACTGACTGTATAATTACTATGTGGACGTGAGTGGAACTTGGTATACCTCCGGCTTGCCGGGTTTGGGCCTTGCCCTTAGGGTGGCTTTGTAGGTTCGAATCCTACCGTCTACACCATTTTAGGCACACACAGAAAGGCATCGTATGAAAAAGGCATTAGCAATTATCCTAGCAGTAGTATCGTTAAACGCACTGGCAGACGTCAAGGATCCAAATTGGGAAAATGGCGAAGCTAATTTTAATGCGTCAAACAACAAGGTAAACTCATCTACTATTAAATGGGTGGTTGTTTCTAACATCAATGCTACCTGTGATGCTGAGAGCAAAAAGCGCGGATTTGGCGGTTTTGGATATAGTGTTGACGCCTGTAGTTTTTGGGTGGAAAATCAATGTACTATTTTTACTGGGCCAAAAACTACAATGCATCAACTAGGTCACGAGACTAGACATTGTTTCCAAGGAAGTTTTCATTGAAAAAAGTAGCATCAAGCCCAGACCGACACACCTTCCAAAAAGAAGGGTATGTCAAACACTGTGAGGAAGAAGGTAAAGAGCCTAATCCTGATTATGTTGCCATGTACAAAACTTGGCGTGAACAGGATGAAGAGAATCTAAAAGATCCTGCTTGGCAAAAGAACAACATGGAATACGATCTTCGCAGTTCTGAAGAACTTTGCAACAAAGTCAAAGCCAGTAATGTCTATGCTCAAAACTTATATGCCGCAATGTGCAATATGACTTGGCAAAGTCGAGAGTTTTGGCAAGAAATGAAAGGTGAAACTTGGAGTTGCTCTTGGAGACATTCTGGCGGTATAATTGCCGATATGCAAGAAAAAGGCGACTACATCGATTGGTATTGTAGCGGTATTGGCGGTGGTCTAAGTATGGAAGACAACGGTCCAGAAGGCTATGTGCCAGAAGGTGTAGTTACTGAAGAAATTGAATTGGATCTAAATCGTTTAGGTTGGAGACCAATTCCTTATGATGACGACAACTAAAAGTGTAAATACAATCATGGATAAATTAACATTTAACGCAGAAGATATATTTGAAGACATTCCCGGGGATCCAGATAATGTTATTATGAAACTTCCTCCAGAGTTGTTGGAACATACTGGTTGGAAAGACGGTGATACTCTTAACATTGAAATAGAGGATGGTGCTATTGTGATCAGTAAAGTATGAGCAACAAAGAAGACGTAATCGAATTAACGGGACTAGTTAAAGAAGTATTGCCCGGGAACATGTATAGGGTATCTGTAGATAATGTAGCACACATGCTGATATGTTATCTTAGCGGAAAATTGAAACAGCATAAGATTAGAATTATTGAAGGCGACTCAGTTAAGATTGAAGTTAGCCCATATGATCTAAGTAAGGGTCGTGTAACTTATAGGTTGTAACATGAACAGTATAATGGAAACAGTTTGCTCTGTTTGTAGCCAGGTTAGGTATAAAAGCAAACATGGAGTTAGTTTCCAAAACTTGTTAACTATGTTACGCAGAGAGTTCAAAGAACACGGGCTAACACTTAAGATAAAATCAGATCGAGATAAGAAGCTCAACACTGAGGAATTTTATGTTAATGCCTACTACGATTCTGAAGACGATCAAAATGGCGATATTTCTATCGAAGTAGTGGTCCACCATAACTTTGATAAAACACTACTGTGGGATGTTAAACAAGTAACCGAACTACTAGTTCAAGTATTTGATGCAGTAGTACATGAGTTTAAACATCAGCGTCAAAGTTTTAAAAGAAAACACATTTCATATTTTAATCATGACAAGGCACCCTATAACGAGTATCTAGCTGATCCAGATGAATTAGATGCTTATGCAGTTAGTATAGCTATTGAACTATGTCGTAGCCTAGGCAAGTATCGGGCACTACGATACATGATACGATTTGAAAGCCTATGCAAGCTCAAATTCAATGACCGCTATGTTAGCCCTTGTCTGAGTTCTTATTTTGGACAATTCAACTCTATCCAACATCCAATACTAAAACGGTTAGCCAAAAAGGTGTATGTACGCCTGCAAAAAGTTGACACAGATATGATTTTCATGTAAAATACTTGTATATTAACTCATAGAGTGAGCGACATGAAAGAGTTTCCTACACAGCAAGTATTAGAATTGGCCTGTGCCGCGCAACGGATCAATGGGGCATATGTTAAAGACATTGAACCAGTTTACGCAGATGATGGCGTATTCATGTATAACAAGCAATCAAACAAAACTCTGATGCTTTACACATTAGATGACAAGATGGTCATTCCTGATACTAAAGCACTCAAAGTCGAATCTGAAGATGTTGCTCGTGCTGAAGATATTAAAACTTATTACAAGCGATTAATTTTTGCCGCGATCGAAGGCGAAGACGAATTTCTAACCAAAATACATTCATTGCTTAGTGGCGACACTGTTAAAGAAAATGAATTTGGTTGGATAGCTTGTTTGCCTAGTGTTCAGGCTCGTGATGTTTTCCAAAATAGAATTAAAAAAGTTTCACGCACAGTTGAGGTTGGATATCTAGGAACTATCGGATCCCAGCTAGTAGACTTAGACTGCGAAATAATCGAGTCAGTTAAGTCAAAAAACTTTGAGGGCTACAATACTTCTGCTATAATAAACAACAAAATGGCTTCTTGGATTAGCAAAACTAATCTACAATTAGGTGCATGTGTTATCGTCAAAGCTAAGGTTAAGGATCATTCCAAACATTGGAAACACGGTAACGATGTTACTAGACTCAATTATGTAAAGGCGGCTCAGTAATGTATAAAACAGTATATACCGAGGTAGAAGTAGAAGTCGACTTGGGCGACTTTGATACAGATGATCTAATTGAAGAATTAGAAAGCCGTGGGGCTGGTGCCACAGACTACGGTGATGGTCGAGAACTACTAACTGCCATTTGGCTCAAACGTAGGCAAGGTCAAGACTATCAAGCTGAGTTAGATGAACTGATTTATGTAGGCTTAGGAAAGATTATATGAAACGAGAACTAGACGAATACTTATGTAAGGTTTATCCTAAGATGATGGTGAACCGTGACAAGAACATGATGGAAACTTGTATGTGCTGGGGCTTTGATTGTGGAGACGGTTGGTTCCAGATTCTCAATCAGCTTATGGGTAATATTCAACATCACATTGATTGGAAAGAACGACAGCGTGAAGTTGCTATCAAATTTAACCAAATGTCTGAACAGCTCAAAGCTGGAGACTCTACATTGTTTGATGAAGAGTACAAGGATATGATTAACCAAGAGTACAAAGAAAAGCGTAGACAAGAGCTTATTGATCGGTATCCTATAGCTATTCCCGAACCTATTCCGCAGGTCACATTGGACCAGGTTAAGGAAAAGTTTGGTACACTACGGTTTTACTACACAGGCGGCGATGACTATATTCGTGGTATGGTTAGCCTAGCAGAAAGCCTAAGTGGTGTTACTTGTGAGTCATGTGGCAACCCGAGTGAAGTACAAAATGACGGCGGATGGATGAGATCCATTTGCAATTCATGTGAAGAAAAAAGATTACTCAAAGAAGGATTCGAGCAATGATTACAATGAAAGAATGGATGGAACTAGTTGACTATCGTATCACTGAAGGTGGTGATTATGGTTGGAATTGCTACGGCTCAAATGCGTATCAGCTATCTAGTTGGAATGGACTTCACGACAAGGGTGGATGGAGTTTCAACATTGTATTCAGCACTAAGACTCAAAAGGTCTATGAAGTTTCAGTATGCGACTTTACCAATGATCGTGCTTATCGTATGATTGCCGAGAACAAACGTAAAAAACACATCAAAGAAGCAAAGGCCCGTGATGTTAATCTAAATGAGGCTTGGGACGATGTTGAGTATGTTGACCTTGAAGTCGATGATGACTTTATTCAAAAATGTTTAGCAATCAAAGAAGGTCGAGAATACAGTACAGATGTAAGCATTCCACTAGACTTGCCAGACGATTTGCTAATGTTTGCGTTCAAAGCCGCACATGCTGAAAATATGACATTCAACGATTGGATGAACAAGATGCTCAAAGATTTTGTTGACAAAGTTGAAAAAGGCGAGTATACTAAAGAAGATGCAGATAAGTTTAAAAAAGAATACCCTGAGTATGAATTTGGGGAAGAGATAACCGAAGAGGATTAAATGAAAATTAAATTAGTCAGTGATCTACATTTAGAGTTCAGTGACATTAACATTCAAAACGATCAGGACTATGATGTCCTGATCCTTTCTGGTGACATTTGTGTTGCTCAGGATCTGCACGACCATCCAGAACCTAACAATACTTCAGACCAAGAGGCTATTGCCAAAGGTACTGGGTTAGGTCGTAGACAACAAGCCGCACAGCGTTATAGAGATTTCTTTAAGCGTTGTAGTTTTCAATTCCCACACGTTATCTACGTAATGGGTAATCACGAATTCTATCACGGCAAGTTCTATGCGGCTATTGATTACATGCGTGATGAAATGGCTAAGTTTCCTAACATCTACTTGTTAGAAAATGACACTAAAATTATTGATGATGTAGTGTTTGTCGGGGGAACACTTTGGACTAACATGAATCGGCGTGATCCGTTGACTATGCATGCTATTGAAGGTATGATGAACGACTTCCGAATTGTTCGTAACGAATTTAGAAGTTACGCACCTATGAGTTCGTTAGATGTTGCAATTCGTCATGACAAGACTCTTGCCTACATTAAAATTGTAGTTGAGCAAAACAAAGATAAGAAGTGTGTTGTAGTAGGACATCACAGTCCTAGCTTTCAAAGTTGCCATCCAATGTATGGTAGCGACACATTGATGAACGGTGGCTACCACAGTGATTTGAGTGAGTTCATTTTAGATCACCCACAGGTTAAACTGTGGACACATGGTCACACACATCACCCTTTTGATTACGTGATTGGTGGGACAAGAATTGTTTGTAACCCACGTGGTTACGAAAACGACGGTTATAACGAAGACACCGGTTGGAACCCTAACATTTTATTGGAGATTTAAATGAGTGAAAATTTGAAACCGCCTAGCGTACCAGAGATGCTACGGATCACCGGCCAAAATACAGCCGAGTTTATGAGTCAGGTAGCTGAGCATATTGAAAAGCTAGAATCGGCTGTAGTACAACTTCAAGCACGTGTTGCCGAAATGGAAAGGCACGTTAATGACCTTAAATGAAAAAGAGCTAACGCTATTTAAAAAATGGCTTAAGGGGCATCTTAACTTTGGTCCAGTTACTGTAACTTTTACTAAAAAAGACGGTACTGAACGTGTCATGAAGTGTACCACTAGTGCTACTCATATTCTGTTTAAAGATCCTACTATACTTGAATCTAAAGCAGAACGTAAAATAAACGAAGATGTTATGCCAGTATTTGATTTAGAAGCAGATGCTTGGCGTAGTTTTCGCTGGGATAGTATTAAGAAGGTAACATTTACCCTAGGGGAAGAAGTTGGCAACAATACTCAGGCACAGTGATACTTGCCAAATCAAAATGGCAAAAAGTGCCAAGCTGACTGAAGCAGTCGTTCAGGATTTTGAAGAACACAAGATCCTGAACGTTATCGTTGGCAAGGCAGTTAAGATTAGTATGAAATGGAATGGTCGGTGTTACGAAGGTCGTAATGCTGGTATGGACTTCGAAAGTGCAGGACCGCAAGTCACTCGCACATCCACAGGAAGATAGTATGAAAATTGGACTTAGTTTTAGTCGTTGCGTTCGAGACATTGTTGACGGAGTAGTAGACATTGACGATGTGCTAGTCGTTATTAGTCGTACGGATTTTGATCCAAATGACGATAAGCAATGGGATGGCATTTGGGAAGGCTATCATAAATTTTCAGCCTGGAGTAATCCAGAGTGGGCTCACTATCCAGATGATGCTGAAGATCAATTTCGTAGCGTAAGCGTCGAACTTTGGGAAAGAGGCAAGCTACATCAGCCACGTAAATTTGGTACACACCCAGTTCGCCGTCCAGAAATTTGGTTAGAAGCAGTACTACCAAATAGCGAATTGGAAAAGAATCCTGCCGCTAAAAAGGCTTGGGAAAAGTTCCAAACTATTGCTGGACTTTCGAGCGTCGAATTGGATGACAAGTATCGTTAATGGTTGTACAATGCTAATATCGTAACAGAGAAAGTATGTACAATGAAATGCTTACCAATTTTACTTGTTATTTTATTAGCAGGGTGCGGCCCAACTCCTGCACCTACTGCTAGTCCTCAGGTCAAATATATTACACCAGATAAAGAAGGATGTGTCACTGAAACATCTAGTACCCTAGTAACCGAACATAAAGTCGGTGCTATAACTAACCTAGTTAAGGACAAGTTTGATTGGGGCAACAAGGGTGAATGTACTGTAAACTTTGATATTGTTATAGACGGTGAAACCCACCATCTGGAAGAAACAGAAACTGGCTTGGAACAATTGGACAGCCTTTGCTACTATGCAACCGAACGAGCTAGAAAAAATCTCCTTTTGAGTTTGGGCGGGACTTTTAATACGCAAGCCAATATTGCATGTCTACGCAAAGACAGCTAATTGGCAAACTTAATCGTTGACGATTCTACTCAGATCAGTTACAATACATATACATTAACACACAGAGAGGCTTTTATGAAGGCATTTATAGCAGGCACAGTTTTTGGACTAGTACTAGCAACTGTTGGATTCTCCGGTATTGCTCGTATGTTGGACAAAGGCGTAGACACAGTTAAAACACAGAGTTCGGAGTTGGCAAAATGAAATTGATCATTGTAGCATTTTTGGTTGGTTTTTTATTAACTGCTTGTGGCACTGTAGCAGGTGTTGGCAAGGATATTCAATCGTCCGCAGAATGGACAAAAGAAAAGATGGGTGGAAAATAATGAAAAAAATTCTATTGCTAGTTCCTATTGTAGCTATTTTGGCGGCTTGTGGTACAACTGATCCGTATCAAAAGCGTGCCGATAATGAACGTGAACGTCAAGAACGTTATGTTGAAAAAGCTATCGACAAGGCTCCTAAGTGGATGACTGAAGTTCCTATCAGTAATAGTGCCATCTACGAATCAGGTAGTGCTGTTAGCGGTGATTTTAGTATGGCAGATATCAAAGCTAAAGCAGATGCATATGGCAAGATTTGTATGGCCGCTGGCGGTACTGCTAGTCAACGTACAAAGATCTATCGTGCAGATACTGATCGAGCTAGTACAGAAATGTCAGAAATGGCCTTGCGTACAAGTTGCGATAAGGTTGACCTTACAGGTGTAGAGGTTAAAGAAATCAAACGTGTAGCAGAAGGAAATCGTTTCCGTGTATACGTATTGGTAGCATTGCCTACCGGTGATGCAAACATTTTGCGCAAGGCAAAAGAACAAGCAAAGATGAATGAAATCACTGCTCGTCGTGCTCCTGACGCATTTAAAGAATTGGACAATTAATATGTTTAAAGAACTTTCAGCAATCGTAATTGGTTGGATCGCATTTGTCGTAGTTTGTATGTTTGGTAGCTATTTTGCCTACAGCTATTTTGCTCCCAAATATCGTGCTGTGGACAACGAAGTGTTCAAACAAAGTGAACAGTACAACGATGGTATGATTCGTGATTTGGAAAATCTCCAAATGGATTATATCAATGCGGACAAGGATCATAAAGATGCTGTCCGTGCTATAGTGTTACACCGTTTTAGTGTATACCCTGAGGACAAATTGCCTCCCAACCTTCGTAACTTCTACAACGACTTGCGAGCAGGAAAATGATTTTAGATGATCTAAAACATATTTTTCAACCGCAAATCGATGAAGGTACAACCAAGTTGTATTTTATGTTAATAGATAATGACTATAAAGTCATAGAACGTTACCCAGCATCTGAGTTGGAATCATTGGTTCCAATGTTAGATAATTTTCAATATCATGGCACTGAAGCCAAAATTCCGAGGTTTGTAAAATGAAACGTATCCTAGCCCTTGCCGCTGTCGCAACACTTTTGACAGCATGTGATGCCCCGCATGAAACATCAACTCAGATTGAGCGCCGTAAGCAAGAAGAACTGAGCCTACAGGCCGTACAATCAGTTGGCATGCCAGCTATCACTAACTTTGCTGAAAAGCGTATGTTCAAAGATATCCTTGAATTGCGTGATAAGAATACTCCTACTACAACCTATTTGGTCGGTATGAATAACCAATTGACTAAGGTATGTGATAGTATTGGTTTTGGTTTGCCGTATGCTACACAGTACACCAACCCAATGCGTGTTGGCGGTGATGGTACTCACGGTTATGTGACACTACCACAAGCAGATCCAAACGGTTTGTATAGCCCAGCATCAGCTGAAGGTACTTGGGTATTGTGTGTGGATCATAAAGATGGCAAGGCTAAGCCTGTATACATCGAACCACGTATTTTAGTATCACCATTCCCAATTCAGTGATATGAAGTTATTTGGCCGCTCTGGAGGATATTGGCTCTTCTGGAGCGGTGTTCTTTATCTTAGTATAACCGTATTAGTTGCTCTTAGCCCGTATAGAGACTATACTATGCTTGTAGAGTTGGTATGGCTTGTTATGGTGGCTCTACCGTTAATGTGTAATCCGCTAGCTCGTTGGCTTAATATGAAAGAGAATCATATGTTTGATATGTTTAAAAAGAAACCTAATAATGTTGTACCATTTCCTAAACAAGAGGAAACAGAGTACGGTGGCGGGGACGGTGGTGGATATCTTCCTCCCGAACCTAAAAAGCCAAGTGTAACATATTACTCGTTAGGAATGACTAGCGAAAACAGACTAGAGTTCAAAATGGGTTATAGTGCTATTACTATGAACCACGGTGGTGTTGTTAACTTGATTGAGCAACTTGAAACTTTCAAAAAGCAACTTGCCCAATACGAAGGCATAGAGGAAACAAATGAAGTTTAGAAAAAAACCAGTAGTAATTGATGCAATCCAGTTTATCTACTCAGATGAAGGTATTG